>VFQT010000017.1_pt1 | contig 292260 bp, 257 predicted proteins | sample 3512381 | NCBI WGS metagenome assembly VFQT01 (sample SAMN10412376, study PRJNA504923) | tailings metagenome | isolation source: Relicate 2 Philex TSF3 active mining site | place: Philippines: Tuba, Benguet | collected 2017-08-29
AATACCAAGGAGCCAGAGCGCTGTTGCGGCTGTGTCGCAGGTACTTGGTTGCCCGAGTTTTGCACCGGCTTTGACGCCAGCGCCATAGGCAATCCAGGGAAGTTCCCGGTCATCGGTGACATCCATCCCGTGGGTTTTCTCATGTCCGCCGTGGTCAGCGGAAATGATGACCACTGTCTCATCCATCAGGCCATTGCGTCGAAGGGCACTGATGATGATCTCAATGCCTTTATCGCAATCGGCAAAGCCCTTCTTTTGCTGTGGGCTGCCCCAGCCGTAGGTGTGACCGGTTGCGTCCGGGTCAGCGAAATGAACGAACAGCAGGTCTGGCGTATTCCGCCGGATGGTGTCGGCGGCGGCGGTGGCAACGGATGGTGCATAGTCGCCGATCACGACAAAGTTGTCGAGCGAACCGGGCAGGAACAAGTGAGTGAACTTTTGCTTTGCAGCAAATAGTCCTGTCCGCAGCTTTTTGTTGAACTTCTTAGTAAGCGAAAAAATCGTCGGGACGGGAACCATGCCTTTGACAGGCTCCCACTCATTCCAAGTAATTTTGTGTTTTGCCGGCTTGACGCCGGTAAGCATCGATGTGTGATTTACCAGCGTGATCGATGGAATAACGGCCTGCGCTTTCATCGTGAATGCGCTGTGCTTTAGCATCCCTTCAAGGTGCGGCATCCGGGAAACGCGCATTACTGCGGGCTTACCGCCATCCAGGCTGATGATGACTACGCGCTTCACACCTGTTGGAGGAGTGGGGAGGTTACTCTGAGGTCGCATCCGGGATGGTTCCAGTCTTACAAGGAATGCTTACATTCTATCTGTCAGCGGCGTGACAATGTTAAGCGGCGCTTGACCTAAACCGGTAAGTCATTGATATATGCTGCCAACGTAAAGTCCTTATCCGTGAGCGCTCCGGCATCGTGGGTTGTGAGTGACAAGGCGACTTTGCAGTAGTTGATGGTTATGTCCGGGTGATGATTGTGTTGGTCGGCCAATGCTGCAACGGCATTTACGAATGTCATGGCATCCTGAAATGAAACGAACCGGAAATTGCGTTCTAGTTTTTCGTTGATAATTGACCATCCTTCCGGACGATGTACGGTTTTCATTTATGACTCACTATTTTCATGTTAATGTAGGCTTATGCAACTTACGATTCTAGGAACAGCAGCGGCTGAGGGGTGGCCCGCACCTTTTTGCCGTTGTATCGCATGTCAGGAAGCGCGTTCCCGTAAAGGTCCGGATATTCGCACCAGAGCTGGCGCTATCATCGATAACGTCATCAAACTGGACTTTTCCGCCGATACGGTTAGCCAATTACAGCGAACCGGCAGGGACCTCTGCAACATTCACTCGCTCGTTTTCACACACCAACACTCAGACCATATCGTCCCAACGGAGCTTGAGTGGGCGCGTGAACCATTTACAGCTACGCCACCAAAGACTCCAATCAAAGTCTATGGAAACTGTATTGTGACCAGCATGATTCGTGCTGAGTTTCCGGAACCACTGGATGTCAACCTCGATATCCAGCCAGATATGCAGCCATTTGTTGAGGTCGAACTTGTGGATGGCACGCGCATTTTGCCACTGCCTGCCGATCACGTGGAGCATGCGCTCTTACTACGCATTCGTCGCCCAAGTGGCAAGACCATTTTCTGGGGACACGACTCCGGTCGGCTGCCGGCAGAGACAGTCTCCGCGCTAGGACAGGCCGGCCCGGTAGATATCGCGGTATTTGACTGTACGTACGGTGGGCAGCCATCGGATAACCGTGGGCATCTAGGTGTCGATGGCGTAATCGAGATGGTTAGCGCTCTGAGGACACTGGATGTCATCGTGGATGCAACGACAGTGGTGGCAACCCATTTCAGCCACAATGGTGGGCTGCTGCATGATGATCTGATTCGTACATTTGCTCCGCACGGGATTATGGTTGCGCATGATGGTGTGACGTATTCGGTTTAGGAACCGACATGTTCGACTGATTACGTTGAAACCCGTGGGCGCGAGCTGGCGGGTTTTATTGTAATGCTCCGGCTTGTGATGTTAGCTTCGTAAGTGACGTTTACTTTGCTTTTCACGCACAAACGCTGTGCAAAAAAGTAACCCGACTATTTTCACAAAAAGTGTAGTAATCGCTTCCTTTTTTTCGATTAGTGATGTGGGAGGTTCATCATGACCACAATCACATCATCCACTGTTTCCACTAAGGCCAAGCGCTTGCAGACGGTATCGTCCGCTTGTGCGATGCGGCCCGACGTATCCGATGCCGCTGTGCAGCCGCCTTGCGCAGAGGCAGTTCGCGACGTGGTTCAGAGTGTTGGCGATTGGATGTCTGATCATGCCCTCCTGGCTGCTCTGGTTGGCGATGCTCATAGCGCCGACCAGGCAGTCGCCGGGTTGCTGGAGCGATATCCAAGGCTTTCGCTGCTTTGCACTGCTCCTCTGCGCGAGCTTGACACCATCCCCCATTTGGGCCCATTGGGCGCATTGCGTGTCGCTGCCGCTGCGGAGCTTGCAAAACGCCTTGTGCTCCCCGATGACCGGTCAGTTGATTCTGTGCGCGGACCTGAACAAGCGGCCGCATTCATCCGCGCACGGACAATTGGAGAGACCCGGGAACACTTCTTTACGCTGCACCTTGACAATCGCAACCATGTCCGGGGGGTAGACCTTGTCTCAATCGGAGATCATGCATCCACTCTGGTTCACCCTCGGGAGGTGTTTCGCAATGCTATCCGCAGCGGAGCCGTTGCCATTGTCGTTGGGCATAATCACCCAAGTGGCGATGCTGAACCATCCGCCGAGGACATCGCGGTAACCCGCCGCCTCCACGAGGCTGGCAAGATTATGGGTGTCCCCGTGCTTGATCACGTAATCGTGGGCGGGACTACGCATACATCGATGCGTCAGAAAGGTTACCTATGACGCTTACAGCACAACCATCAAGAGCTGGTGTTGACCGCGGTAATCGCATTCCGATGTCGGAGCTGCACGACGGCAAGCGTGATATCGCCACGGGTGCGCTCGACGACCGCGCGGAGGGCATCACAGGTACGGCGAAGGCCATCTGTTACCGCATCCGGAAAATCCACCGTCGCAAGCGCCGAAAGTATCTCATCCATCTGGCCGAGGATGCGTTCCGCATCCTCAACGCGGTCAGCCCGCAGCAGGTCAAGCGCATGGCGTCGTCCCTCGGATGCCGCTTCGGCAAGACCATTCAGCCATGCAGCGGGAGCAATACCCAGCTTATTCCAGTCAGGGAGGTCATTTCCACGAAGTAGAGCAAGCAGGCAGCTGGCCTCCGCCAGTTCTTTGTGGGCATCCTGGACGTACCCTGCATACAGCACTTCAGGGTGTGGCTGCATCAGCTCAGACATCCTCGCAACTTCAGTCGCGGCGGCTGTCAGAGCACTGTTGGCAGCATCCAGCTCACCGCGGTGCATCGCACGAATCGCGTTCGCACAGGTCCGGGTCAGCCCACGGCCATGTGCCAGCGCGCTCTCACGAATCTGATATGTTGTTTCAAGACGAAGCCGGGCATCGTTGATCAGCTGCTGAAGATTATCCATAGAGTAATCCTACCGCGAGTGCCATTGGTACAATCTGCATGTGCCGCTCTTCCGCTACGAAGCCACCGATACAAAAGGTCATCCAGTCCGCGGGGTAGTCAACGCAACCACGCTGTCAGATGCCCATGCGCAGGTGGAAGCCAAAGGGATTCGCGGGGCAAATGTTTACGCGGCACCGACCCAAGCGGGGGACTCAGGGCAACGGTCCGTATCGCCCCACGAACGTAAAGCAGTTTCGAACCCGTTGTTGCGTCCTGCACCACCTACAGAATTGGCACTGTTTTTTCGCCAACTGGGTGCTTATATCCACTCGGGCCTCTCTGCGGCTGAAGCGTTTGCAGAAATCGGTGGCCGAACGCGGCATCCCGGCTTGCGGCGGGCATCCCTCCAAATCGCGCAGCGGGTCCGAGGCGGCGAAGCAATAGCCAGTGCCGCACGTGCTGTGGCTATTCCCGTAACGGCAACGCAGCTCGGACTCCTGGACATCGGTGAGAGCACTGGCACCCTTGAACTCGCATGTTCCGAAGCCGCTCTAAGCGCTGAGACGGATATGGCGCTCGCTAAAGGGATGGCTTGGACGAAGTGGCTGTTCTGGCAAAACATCTGGGCCTTAGCCTTCATCGCACCGATTCTCCGCGGTATCGATGCCAACAATATCAGTCGCACGATGAAGCTGTGGGGAATGGATATTCTCCGCTTTGGACTACCAGCCTGTCTGGCTATCCACGCGATCCACATTCTATTTAGGCTGTTTCGATCCACGTTGGCAGGTGCAATGTTTGCAGGAAATGTCGCTTTGCTGTTACCCGTTTCACGGAGAACCGCCTATGCACGCGCCGAAGCAGCATTCGTGCGCTCACTTGGGCAAGGCATAAAGGCGGGATTGCCTCCGGGGCGCTGCATCGGACTCGCAGCTTCCGCAGTTGAGAATGCGGTTTTGCAGCAGCAGGCCCACCGGGCTGCTCAGCGAATATCCCGCGGCGACACGCTCTCGGATGCGATTTCTGAGCTTCATTTTCTTTCACAACCCTCCGCTGCCCGAATTGCCACGGGTGAACGGACCGGAACTCTGGAAAGTACTCTCAAACAGCTGGCGGATACGGCACAAATGGATGCCATGAATGCCGTCGATGGCGACCGGAAATTCCGCTCGTGGGGATCGATTGCGATCACGGCTGTTGCGACAGTGGCTGTGACCATCGTGCTTGGGGTAGCCTTGAAGGACGCTATCCTGAAGTTCGCCGATGGATTTGCCGAAGGACAATAATAGCCGATGCCAACATACACGTATATTGCCGATACCAAAGAAGGGGAGCAGATGAGCGGGCTTATTGATGCCAACTCTCCTGCACTCGCGGCTGCGTTGCTTCGGCAGCAGGGAATGGTCCCGACGAAAATCCAGACAGCGGCACAGCAGTCATCCGATGTTTCTCTCGAAGCCGTCCGGCCCGCACAGGTGATTCGGCCCGAGCTGAACCGTGGACAGCAACGTGTTACCCCGGATGTGCGCGAACACACGACTGGACCACGCCCGTTCACCGTCACGGCAACACCCATTCTGGATGAAGTACCGCTGCCAGAGCTCGCTGCGATGTACCGGCAGCTTACATCGCTTATGCATGCCGGCGTGCCGATGCTCCAGTCCATCGAGGCGCTCCGTGGGCAGACACGTAACGGAAAGCTCAAGAGCATCCTTGGTGATGCAGCCATGATGATTTCAAGTGGCAAGCCATTATCTGCCGCCATGGAGAAATATCCGAACACTTTCACCTTGATGCAGCGTGAGCTCATCCGAGCCGGGGAAATGGGCGGCCTCCTCGAGGTCATGTGCTCCCGCCTCGCGCACTACCTTGAGCGTGAGATTGAGATTCGCCGAAAGCTTAAGCGCGAGACCCTCAAGCCGAAAATCACACTGGCTGTCGCAGGACTTGTTATTCTTATCGTCGGTTGGGCCGGTGCCGGGATGGGACAGGCTGGTGCTGCATTGGTTCAGTCAAAACTGATATTCGCTGGTATCACCGCAGCCATCATCTTTGCCCTTTGGTACTTTAGCCGCTTCATCAACCAGTTCCCACGCGTGGGCGCATTTCTTGACCGTATCCTGATGCTGGTTCCCGGACCTGGCCGTGTGGCGCAATCGTATGCAACCGCACGGTTTACACGTGCGTTGGGCGCTCTATATTCCGGAGGTGTATTGCTTCCGACCGCAGTGGATATTGCTGCACGTGCATGCGGGAACAGAGCCATTGGGTTGCGGATGGTGGAATCCGTCCCGGTGTTGATGCAGGGTGGCGGGTTGAGTGCGATGCTTGAGAGCACGGGTTTACTGTCGCCTATCGCCGTCCAAATGGCCCGAACGGGTGAGCAAACGGGCTCTCTTGACATCATGATGGATAAGGTAGCGGACTACCTCGAATCAGATGCCGACATGAAAGCTAGTCAGTACGCTATTTATGCCGGCGTCGGGATGTTGCTGTTGGCAGCAGTGGTCGTGGGTATCATCGTTATTCAGTTTTACTCCGGTTACTTCACGAACCTGAACAACGTAGGCAACTAGAACACACGAATGGCTACCCGGACGCATTATCAGACCTTTGAAATCAAGCCGACAGCATCGGCGGATGACATAAAAAAACGCTACCGCGAGCTTGCGCGAAAGTATCACCCTGATGTGAATCCGGGCGATCCTGGTGCTGCGCGCAAGTTTGCCGCGATTGCGGATGCGTATCGTGTCCTTGGTGATCCGGATGCGCGAGCAACGTACGATGCCGAGCTCCTGATGCAGGCACGTGCCGCCAGGCCATCCCCTACGGCACAGCCCCAGACACAGGCACAGCGTGGGCAGGCAGGTGCAACATCCACAAACCGCAGCGGGACCACCGGTGCCAAGCCGCAGCCACAAAATGTTCAGGCCGCACATATCGAATCGGAAAAATATGCTGAGTTGGCACGGAAGTGCTACTTTCAGGGACGCTTTATCGAGGCCAAAGAACACGCAATTCGGTCGCTCTCATACAACCATCGTAATGCGATGGCGCAGGAGATCATGGGGGATGTCTACATGCAACAGGGACGCCTCGATGATGCCGCAAAACACTACACATTTTGTCTGCAGTTTGACCAGTTTAACGGCTCGGCACGAATGAAGTTGGAGCGCCTGCATCGGACTGCAAGTCGGTCAACACATGTACAACCGCCCCGAGGAGGAGGCAGCCACAACAGTGCCTTTCTCTCACGGAAGCAACAGAAGCTGCAGGCGCTGATTAAACTTGTCGGGTACTCCGCGGCCATCCTGATGATTGGGTTTTGGTTCATCAGCGAGCCAAACTATCCAAGCGTTGGAATCGACTTCGTCAAAACATGGAGTGTTCAGTTCATCTTAATGGCGATAGCGATAGGTGGCTGGCTAGGACTTATACAGTCAGTTACCGGCGAGGTGCGTCGCTTCGAGGATGAGTTTTTGATCGGTGGTGCACACCTGGCTGCTGGTGGATTTCCGGCCGGACCTGCTCTCCTGGTGCTGGGTGTTGTGTTCTTCCCACTTGGAATGCTCTCGCATATCGGTATCACTCTGGTTCAGGATGGTTTCCATCGCTCGGTCGGCATGCTTTACGGTACAGTGACGGCAGCAGGACTGATGCTCGCTATTTTTGGCGGAGTTGGCTTTGGAGAGACACTTGCCTTCGGAGGAAACATCCTGTTCCTCGGGCACATTTTCGGCAGATTACTGGGTGACTTCTTCCGCGGTGATTAGTCAATCGCGTAAGCGGTTGCCAAACATCATGGAGGATGGATGAATGGAACTAGAGCACGATAAGTGGATTCCCACGGATGCTTCTGTCTCGCGTAGAACATTGGTTTCCGGACTGATCGGCGCCGGGTTTGCAGTCGCAGTTTCCCCTGTGGAAGGATGCTACGTGCAGACAAGCCCGGATGGCCTCGATGCCGGCATGAAGACCTTCCAGTGCGCAGATAACGTTGAAATGAATGTCTACGTTGCGCATCCAAATGGGGCCAAAAAGGCTCCCGTTATCGTCATCATCCAGGAAATCTTCGGGTTGCATGAGCATATTCAGGATGTTTGCCGTCGCTATGCAAAGCTTGGATTTTATGCGGTTGCTCCGAACCTGTATCAGCGCCAAGGGGATGCAACCAAAGCACCGATGAGCTCAATCATGGCGGACATAGTGTCCAAAGTTCCCGATGCGCAGGTCATGGGTGACATCGATTCCCTGATGGACTGGGTTGGCAAACAAAAGCAGGCGGATGCGAAGAAAGCAGGTATCACGGGATTCTGCTGGGGTGGACGTATTGTCTGGCTTGCATGTGCGCATGGGACCCGCTTCAAGGCTGGTGCTGCGTGGTACGGCCGCCTCGATGGAAACCGTACGGCACTCACACCGACACAGCCATTGGATATCGCAACAAAGCTCAAAGCCCCGGTTTTGGGACTGTACGGGGCCAAAGATGGGGGCATACCGCTGACGCAAATCGATGCGATGAAAGCCGTGCTTCCAAAATCCGGTGTCTCTGGCGAGTTTGTTGTCTATCAGGAAGCCGGGCATGGATTCCACGCAGATTACCGGCCGAGCTACCGTGCCGATGATGCCGCTGATGGCGTAAAGCGCCTGTTGGCACACTTTGCGAAGAATGGAGTGAAACCATGATGTTGGGGATGATTGCCTTAGTGGCGTTGATTGGTAACCCTGTTTTACAAGAAACAAAGGTAGGCGCTGCCGCAAGTGCTCAGGCTCCTGCTGTGGCACCGAAGGATGCAAATGTTCTCATCAAGGATGCTCTGGCCGATGCCAAAAAGTCCGGACGGGTTGTTTTTGTCAGATTTACAGCAACCTGGTGCGGCTGGTGTCGCCTGATGGAAAAGACATTGGATGAGCCAGCAGTCCGTGAACGCTTTGATAAGCAGTTTGTGGTTGTCACCTTGGATGTGCTGGAGCAAGGGGCCAAAAAACCTTTCGAGAATCCTAGCGGTGAAAAGTGGCTTAATGACCTTGGCGGTGCTGGGGGTGGTATTCCATTTTTTGCCACTCTGGATGCCAAAGGCAAAAAGCTGGTTGATTCCAATCTGCTGCCAACCGGACAAAGCAAGAACCTTGGCTGCCCGGCAACGGATGAGGAAATCAAGCTCTTTGGTGACTATCTTGATAAGTCAGGCAAAAAGCTGACTGCCGATGACAAGGCGTTTATATTGGGACGTTTCAAGGCAAATGCCCCAAAACGCTAGCCATGAGCTGTTGACGGAGCGGCTTCGGATCACTCCCTTTCGGAGCTCCGATACGCCGCTCTTTCACGCGTATCGCAATGAACCCGAAACGGCACGCTACCAGTCATGGAGTGTGCCGTATGCACGTAAAGATGCGGATGACTTTGTTCTTTGGGCTATGGATGCTACCCTTGATGCGTTTACAGGGAGCTGTCAATTTGCGATTCGCCTTCGGGAATCCGAGCAGCTGATTGGAGACATCGCAGTTCTTGGTGACCTGACAAATGGTAGGCAGGCGATGCTTGGATACACGCTGGCACAGTGTTATCAAGGGAATGGCTATGCATTTGAGGCGTGTTCGGCGATGCTTGACCATGCATTTCGCATATGGGAAATGCATCGTATTGCTGCCGACACGGATCCGCGAAACATTGCATCAAAGCGCCTGCTCGAGCGGCTCGGATTTCGCCTCGAGGGCCATATGCTTGAGTGCTATCCCGACACGGATGGCAGCTGGCTCGACAGCCACATCTATGCAATCCTGTCGCGCGAGTGGCTAAAGGAACGCAGCTAGTTAGTGTCCCGGACTTACATCTGGTTGGATCGCACGCTTTGCATGTTCGAAGTCCTCAGATGTCAGGCATTCCGCACCACCTTCATCCGTAATTCGAACAAGCGCCTCGAGCCCGGCATCGTTTACGAGCGCGCGCAAATCGGCACCGCTGTAGCCATCCGTTTCGGCAGCCAGCTGCTCGATGTCTACATCCGGTGACAAACTAACTCCGCGGGTATGCAATGCCAGAATACTGAGCCGCGATGCCAGATCAGGAGCCGGAATCTCGATCTTTAAGGAGAGGCGTCCACCGCGGATTACGGCATCATCGAGGAGCTCGGGCCGGTTTGTTGCCCCTACGACAAAGACGCCTTGATTGCCTGAGAGGCCATCGATTTCATGCAGAAACTGGTTGACAATCTTGTCGCTCGGTTGGCTGACACCACCGGAACGATTTGGGACCAGCGCATCGATTTCATCAAGGAAGACAATGCTGGGTGCTGCGGCGCGCGCCTGTGAAAAGAGGTTGGAGACAGCCTTTTCGCCTTCACCAATCCACTTGGAAAAAACATCTGCGGGGCTAGCAGCGAAGAAGGAGCAGCTTGCCTGGCTTGCCAGAATTTTGGCGATGGTGGTTTTGCCGGTTCCCGGAGGGCCATAAAGGAGAAGACCACTTGGTGGTTCTACACCGAGGCGCCGGGCTTGTTCAGGCGCTTCAATCACCTTTTGAACCTGACGCAGCGTGCGTTTGGTGCGCTCAGGGAGAATGATGTCATCCCATGTATGCAACGAGCCATCCGGTTGCCGGGGAATGAGCGGGACATTTGTCTGCGGGGCTTTCGATTGTTGGCGGGAGGATGTCGGTGATGGCCGGACTGCGGAATTACTCCCGGATCCCGTCACGGGTAATCTGGTTTGTGCTGTTGTTGGTTCGCTTCTTTCCATCAGGGTTGCAGCAAGCCGACGATAATCAGCATTTTCAGGTTCTAGGGCGGCGGCTGTACGGGCTGCGCCGAGCGCCTGTTCCTGATCTCCAAGGTAGCGTAGAGCCTGGGCACGGCCATGATGCGCGGGAGCATACTCGGCATCGATTGCCAGGGCAGCATCAAATGCAGCCAGTGCCTTCTGCATTTCACTTCTGTACTGCTCTATCCATCCGGTGTTTCTGGTTGCACGGCTCGCGGCGACGGTAGCCAGACTCAGGACTGTCATAGCGATGTCAACCCCTGCACTGCGTGGTTCATTCTGTAAATGCATTCCTGCAGGAAGCTGCTTCTCGCCTTTATGCAGGTGGAGAAGGCCGCGGGCGTGCAGGAGGTCTCGTTCGCTCAGTGATGCCATTATCGGTAGTGTATCGGTTGGTGCGGGTCAGACGTTCCCGATTGTTACGGAACTTTTTATTGATGTTTCATGTTGTTACATGATATTTTGGGAGCGGAACACTGCAGGTTTCTGCTTGTTTCACTAGAGTTTGTTTAGCGTTGACGAGGCTAGTAGCCGCAATGTGTGCTTTCAGAGAGCTGCCGTTAGGTGCGAGGCAGTAGGCACGTGTGTGTGAATCTCCCCTCTGAGCTGCGGATTGAACATCGCATTGCGATCACTAGGTCTGCCGGGCTGCGCCCGACATAGCGCAACGAGTGGCTGCAACCCTCTGCTTTGGCAGTCGGCAATGTGGCAATTCGGGTGGTACCGCGGGAGTGCGCAGGCAAGTAACAGCCCAGCCTCTCGTCCCGAGTGAGCATGGGACGGGGGCTTTTTTGTTTCCGGACCCACTAATGGGTACGTTGAGAGGTGGCTGTGATGGCAAAAATTAAGAGCACGGGCGCGAAAGCCCTCTTGGAGAGTCTCCGCCGTGAGGGCGTTGAGATAATCTTTGGATATCCTGGCGGTGCGGTTATTCCGCTTTACGATGAGATCTACCACTGTGACTTTTTGCAGCACGTCCTCGTTCGACACGAACAGGGTGGCGGACACATGGCGGAAGGCTACTCCCACGCTACCGGCAAAGTAGGAGTCTGTATCGGTACATCCGGACCCGGAGCAACCAACCTTGTCACCGCAATCTGCGATGCGATGATGGATTCAATCCCGATGGTCGCGATCACTGGACAGGTCCGTACAGAAGTCATCGGTAAAGATGCCTTCCAGGAAGCAGACATCACGGGTATCACGATGCCAATCACCAAGCATAACTGGCTTGTGAAAGATGTCAATGATCTCCCACGTGTCATGCATGAGGCATTCCATATTGCACGTTCCGGTCGTCCGGGCCCAGTTCTGGTTGATGTCCCGGTGGACGTTTTCCGTGCTGTTGTCGAATACGATCCGGATGAAGTCCAGAACATCGAAATATCGAGCTTCAAGTCTGACTTTAAGGTCCATAAGGTTCAGGTCAAGCGTGCCGCTGAGCTTATCGCACAGGCAAAGCAACCCGTACTGTATGTTGGCGGCGGTGCCAAGGCTGCTGGCGCAGAGCATCTTGTTCAGGCACTCGCACACAAGACGGGCTTCCCTGTAACCACAACCCTCCACGGTCTTGGTGCGTTTCCTGAGAATGATCCGCTCTCGCTGGGGATGCTCGGGATGCACGGAACGGCTTATGCAAACCTCGCAGTAGAGCACTGCGATTTGCTGATTGCGATCGGCGCACGCTTCGATGACCGCGTAACAGGTAAGGTCAGCGCCTTTGCGCAAAACGCCAAGGTCATCCACTTTGATATCGATCCAGGTGAAATCAACAAGGTTCGTCGTGCGGATGTCAGCATTGTTGGCAACTGCGCCGAGGCTCTGGAAGCATTACTTCCACTTGTGGAGGAAACTCAGGACATTAGCGAGTGGCGTGCGCAGCTCGATGCATGGCGCTCAGACATGCCGCTTGAATACAACGATGGCGCTCAGGATGGCACCCTCCACGCGGAATGGGTCATCCGTGAGATTGCACGCCTGACGGACCGCAATGTAGTCGTCACAACCGATGTTGGCCAGCACCAAATGTGGGCCGCGCAGCATTTCGGGATGCGCTCGCCCCGCCAGTTCATCACCAGCGGCGGACTCGGGACCATGGGCTTTGGCCTTCCCGCGGCGATTGGTGCCAGCTTTGGCGTAGGTCCTGACAAGGATGTCTGGTGCATTTCCGGTGATGGCTCCTTCCAAATGTGTATTCAGGAGCTCATCGTCGCGACCATCTATAAGCTGCCCGTGAAGATTGCTATCTTGAACAACACCTTCCTCGGGATGGTTCGTCAATGGCAGGAAATGTTTTGGCAGAAGCACTATTCGAGTGTCGACATGGAGCGCGCTCCGGACTTTGTCAAAGTTGCAGAAGCCTATGGAATGGTAGGGCTTCGCTGCGAAAACGTCTCGGATGTCGAAGCGACCATCCGTACTGCTATGGAAACCGAGGGCCCGGTGCTGATTGACTTCCGAGTGGTCAAGGAGACAAACGTTTACCCGATGATTCCATCCGGGCAGACAGTTGGTGACATGATTGTCCGCAAGCCGCAGCCTGTGGATGAGCCCGAGAGCACTTGCCACTATCAGCCTCGCGATACCCGGATGCCGGTTGTTGACGAAGTGGTGGATGTCGCCCGCTAATGGCTGAAGCCGCCCGTGGTGTCCATGTCCTGGCGACTCCGGGAGGAACCAATGCTGTGCTCATCCAAGATGATGCAAACGCTTGGTGGCTCCTGGATCCGGGCTGCGCAATGGATGCCATGGTGGTCCAAACGGCTGTTACCGACCTGATTGGCGATTGCACCATCAGCGGCATTGTGCTGTCACATGGTCACGGGCACGTGGCAGGCTGTGCGGGTGAGTTAGCCAGCGAATGGGGTTGTCCTGTGTACTGCTCAGCTGCGGAAACACCGATGGTCCATGGGGTCATCCCGTATCCGCCCGTTGATACGACCTGTCATGGCATCGCAAGTCTGATGGCAAAGCGCAAGCCGGAGCCGGCAGCGGAGGCATTACCTAATGCGATTTGCATCGATGAAGACTGTCCGCTAACCGGGTGGGAAATCCTCGCTTTGCCAGGGCATACGCCGGGAAGCATCGGGTTGTTCCGTGCATCGGATGGCGTTTTGCTTGCAGGGGATGCCCTCTCGACCATCGATTGGGATCAGATGATCCCGATGTGGCGACAGACGAAACAGCTTCGGATGCCGCCGAATCTGGATACCTTGGATTGGGTGGCGGTGCGTCGTTCGCTGCGGTTGATCGCATCGGTAAAGCCGCAGCGTGTCGTCCCAGCGCATGGCGAGCCTATGTTGTCTTGTGAGCGAGGCGTTGCTGAGGAAGCCTGGCACCTTGCAGAAGTTGGAATTGTTGCCCGCAAGGGCCGGTATGTTGCGGATCCCGCTGTGCTGCGTGCAGATAACACATGGCAACTCTATGATCCCATCCCGGACCCGATTGGCAAATTTGGAAAGTTAGCGGTGCTCGCAGGCATCGCCGTTTATGTGTTTTTAATCATCCGCCTCTGGTAGGCGGTAAGGAGTAAGAGATATGGCCACAGCAATCGCTGCTGAAACGCATACCATCACAGTGTTGGTGGACAACCGCCCGGGTGTGCTTGCCCGCGTTTCCGGATTGTTTGCACGCCGCGGCTACAACATCGAGTCGCTCACCGTCAGCATTACGGACAATCCCAATCTCTCCCGCATGACCATTGTCGTTGCCGGTGATTCTGACACGCTGGAACAAATCACAAAGCAGCTGCACAAACTGATCGATGTACATAAGGTCTTTGATTACCTTGATACTCCAATGCTCGAGCGTGAGCTGGTGTTGCTCAAGGTTCAGTCCGAACCCGAGCGCCGCGCAGAGATTCTTCAGCTGGTCGAGATTTTCCGTGGCAAGGTTGTCGATATTGCAGACCGGGCGATGGTGATTGAGGTTACCGGCGGTGGCGACAAGATTGATTCCTTTGAAAAGCAAATGGAGCCGTTTGGCATCCGAGAGCTTGTGCGCACCGGACGTATTGCGATGATGCGCGGATCGAGGACCGTTTAGTCAGTCTATGAAGGAGTTAATCACCCGTCCGCAGGCAAACATGCTTATTCTAGGGATTTCGATCCTTGGAGTGGTATTGGCACTGCTTGGCTGGAAGGCTTTTCGCTCTCGCGAACTGACTGGCTATGGGGTGATTCTGGCGTTGACGGAGCCTTTGTGGCTGATTTACAACGCTATCGAGGATGCATTCGGTCTTGATTCGATCAAGGCGCTGCTCATCAATGCTGCCTTGTTCATAGCACTTGGGTTTGCCGGGCGATTAGCATGGCAAAAGTGGGTTGGAAGATCGTTTTTGGATGATGATTCCGACCGTGATGCCAGTGTAAACACCGATATGGACGTTCTGGAGGACCGTGATGCAGCGGGAGTTTGATGAGGCAGCACATCGCGTTGAGGCGCGGTTGCGTGATCTTCGGCAGCTGGTCGCCGGGCTTCCCATCCTGATGGATGCTCACGAGGAAATGTTATCGGCGTTGGTTGCCCGGCTGGATGCTATTGAAGATGCATCCACAGAGCTGCGTAACCAGCTGCTCGCCGCAGGTGGCGAGTGGCAACCATCCAACCGCACCGCAATCCGGCTGCAGGCGGATGACTTACGGGCGGCTCTTGTTGCATCCGACTACCTGGCGGTCGACGAGAATTAGCTTTTGCCGGGCACTCCGGCGGAATTTTGGTAAGGAGTTAGGAACATGGCAGTAAAGGTTTATTACGATGCGGATGCATCTTTTGATGCATTCCGTGGCAAGACATTGGCAGTCGTCGGCTACGGTTCACAGGGACATGCTCATGCGCAGAACCTTCGCGACTCTGGGCAAAATGTCATCATCGGCCTCCGCCCTGGCAAGAGCTGGGACAAGGCTGTGGCCGATGGCTTTGAAGTCGTTACGGTTACTGAGGCAGCACAGCGTGCGGATGTCATCATGATTCTCGTCAACGATGAGTTTCAGGCAGCACTGTATGCAGCTGAGATCGCTCCAGGCCTGACGGCTGGCAAAGCTCTCGCTTTTGGCCATGGCTTCAATATCCACTTTGGACAAATCGTCCCACCAAAGGATGTCGATGTCTTTATGTGTGCACCAAAGGGTCCAGGACACTTGGTCCGCCGCGTTTACGCAGATGGCAAGGGCGTTCCCTGTCTGGTAGCCGTTCATCAAAACGCAACGGGCGAAGCACTCAAGGTTGCACTGGCATGGGCCAAGGGCGTTGGCGGAACCCGTGCCGGTGTTCTCGAAACCACCTTCCAGGAAGAGACCGAGACAGACCTCTTTGGTGAGCAAGCTGTCCTCTGTGGTGGTGCAACAGCATTGGTCAAAGCCGGATTTGAGACGCTGGTCGAAGCAGGCTACCAACCGGAAATCGCTTATTTTGAGTGCCTTCATGAGCTTAAGCTCATCGTTGACCTGATGTACGAGGCCGGTATAGCCGGTATGCGCTACTCGATTTCCGATACGGCACAGTTTGGCGATATGACGCGTGGACCGCGTGTTGTCAACGAAGATACCAAGAAGGAAATGAAGAAGATTCTGGATGAGATTCAGACCGGAACATTTGCTAAGGAATGGATTCTAGAGAACCGTGCCGGTCGTCCAACGTTCAATGCATTAACGAAGCGTGATGACAACCACCTCCTCGAGCAGGTTGGCAAAGAGCTTCGCTCGATGATGAGCTGGGTGAATCAGCGTCAAAATGCGCCTGTCGCAGCGCCGGTTGCACAGAAGGCACAAATCGAGCTGTGAGTGAACCAACCGATGGGCAGCAGACATCGCCCGAAGCAAAGCCTGTCCGCCGGTTGCCAACACCCGGGTTGAATCCAGATCAGTCATGCTTTGGCTGTCTGATCTGGATTGGAATCCTCATAGTGACATTCGGAGCATGGGGAACGGTTTATTACTTTATGAATCCGGAGTTTCATCCGGAGAAGAACAATCCGGTGATCAAAAACATGGGGCGCTAAGCGCCCCTTGTTTGATTTAGGTGATGGAATCGCAGGAGTTGCATTACTGAGTGATTTCTGCCTGATGTCAATGATGTCGGCGCACCTCGACCCCTTGGATGCCTATCCGTCAAAAATTCACTATTGCGGGGGTCAACGATACGACATTCCTGAAAAAACACCTTTAAAAGTGTAGTAACGACCGTGTTTTTTTCGATTAGTAACTTGGAATGAACACGGAACGCGTTGATAGAACGCTAAAGCAGCTTGTTGATGTTGACCCGCTTCAATGGGCAACGTTAGCAGGCTTACCCAAAGTAGTGTCGGGGACGGTGATGAGCCCTGAGCTTTCTGCTACCCATCGGCAAGTGGATGCATTATTGTCCGTTCGGCTACCTGCTGGTCAGTGTGCGGTGCATCTGGAATTTCAAGCAGGAAAAGATGGCCGGCGTGTTCCACGACGACTTCTTGAATATAGCGTTGACATCACTAGGAAACATAATCTTCCCGTTCATACGTGTGTGTTTTTGTTGACGCCGAGAGCCGACAGCCCAGCTATTTCCGGGGTATACCGCCGTCACATACCAGGGCGGGAAATCTACTTACTGTACTCCTATGCAGTGATCCGATTCTGGAAACTACCGCTGGAGGCACTTTTGATTCCGGGATCAAGCTTAGCGGCAGTAGGGGTATTGGCCGATTTTGGAGGCCGTTCCTTTCAAGCAGTGGGGACAGCAATCACGCAATGCATTCTTGCCATTCCTGATGAAGTAACCCGCTTTGAAATCTTGGGACATGCATACACATTGGCTGGAATGCGGTTTAATCCTGAGAAGGCGGAATCTATCTTTGAAAGGCAAATGACAATGCTTGAACAATCATCGACGGTACAACACCTCCTCCGCCGCGGACGTAATGAAGGCCTCGAACTTGGCCGTGAAGAGGGTCGTGAAGAAGGCCGCGAAGAAGGCCTTGCGCTTGGGCTTCTTGCAGGTGCCCGTAATCACTTCATCGAAACCGCCACGCTGTTTTTCGGAGCAATCCCTGAATCATCCGCGATGCGTGTAAACACTGCTCAGGAAACCGACATTTCACGGTGGACATCCCGGTTGCGGTCGGCTTCAAGCTGGGATGAGCTGCTCTTGGATGAGGGTTGACAATGCTTGAACAATCATCGACGGTACAACACCTGCTCCGCCGCGGACGTAATGAAGGCCTCGAACTTGGCCGCGAGGAAGGTCGCGAGGAAGGCCGCGAAGAGGGTCGTGAAGAAGGCCGCGAAGAAGGCCTTGCGCTTGGGCTTCTTGCAGGTGCCCGTAACCACTTTTCAAGAAACCGACACCTCACAGTGGGCATCCCGGTTGCTAGCAGAAACAAGCTGAGATGACCTAACGAATTTGGGATAACAACATGATAGAAACTGTCCTCTCATGGATTGATATTGTCGCTGAGCGCCGCATCGTGGATGCCATGAACGAGGGCGTTTTTGACAACCTTCCAGGGAAGGGAAAGCCGCTCAATCTTGATGATGACCTTTCGGTGCCCGCACATCTTCGTGTTCAGGCCAAAGTATTGAAGAATGCCGGGGGTGTGCCTGAATGGATTCAAACAGAAAAGGAGTGGCTTCGCGAACGTGAGTACATCGATGTGATGATCCAGCAGGGGCTTCGCTCCCTGGCTCTCTGTGGAACTCAGGATGCAGCCCTCCGTCGGATGATCAAACTGTATGAACAAACGCAGGAACAGCTGCGACTGCTGAACACGCTACTGCTCAAATATAATGAATGTACTCCTCAGCTTACGCGTAAAGCCTTTCGACCGCTGAAGGCAAACGCTATCCTCGCGGACTTGGAGCGAGACATGCTAATGGCAACGTCACACTTTACGGGGATTCGTGAACTCTGGCATACTGCCAAGTCCTGAGCATGTTGGACGTCACATCTCCCTTCACATCGGTAGAATAAACCCATGATAGACCTCTCTTCAGATACCGCGACACGGCCATCGGATGCAATGCGCGATGCAATCCACAAAGCTCCCGTCGGTGACGATCAACGTGGAGAGGACCCAACTGTCAATGCGCTCCAGGACCTTGGATGTGAGTTGCTTGGCAAGGAGGCTGCACTCTTCTTGCCCAGTGCAACCCAGGCCAATCAGATTGCGATCCGCATTCAAACGCGTCCGGGGGATGAAGTGATTTGCGCTGAAAACTGTCACATCCAAAAGTATGAAAGTGGTGGACCTGCTGTCCTTAGTGGAGTTCTCCTGCGACCGCTCCAAGCGCCGCGTGGCATCTTCACCGCCGCTCAGGTGCTGTCCGTTCTCAATCCTGCCATCCCGCATGCGCCACCTAGCAGGATGGTCTGCATCGAAAACACACACAATTACGCCGGGGGGATAATCTGGGATGATGCTGCTGTCCGTGCTGTTACCGAAACGGCGAATGCGAATGGACTAGCAACCCACCTCGATGGCGCCCGCCTCGTAAATGCAGCTGTTGGTCGTGGATGTGACCTTTCAGAAATCGCGGCCCCGTTCCAAACGGTGACACTGTGTCTCTCCAAAGGACTAGGAGCCCCGGCAGGAGCGCTTCTCCTTGGTCCGGCTGCACTCATTCATGAAGCGCGTCGCTGGAAGCACGTTTTCGGAGGTGCGATGCGGCAGGCTGGAATCCTTGCTGCCGGGGGACTTTACGCGCTCCAGCACCACCTTGCGGATATCGAGGTTGACCACGCAAATGCGCAAGCGCTTGCCAGTGTACTTCAGGACATCCCTGGCATTCGCCTTGACCCGTGGCCGGAAACCAATATTGTGTACTTCGATATCAGCGATACCGGTCTCTCGGGTACGGAAGCAATGGCACGCCTCGAGCAAAATGGCGTCAGGGCAAGCGGCATGGGGGCGAGTCGACTCCGCTTTGTTACACATCGGGATGTCAGTACAAATGACATCCATAAGGCGGCCATCGGGATCAGGGCAGCGTTCACCAAGTAGCTGACCACAGGAAACGCTACTTAAGCGCAGCGATTACATCTTTACCTATCAGGAACCATACACCGGAAACAGCCGCAAAAGTCAGGGCCAATGCCTCAAACCGGGCTTGGTCGATCTTCTGAGCGATGCGTCTCCCAACGATTCCGCCAGCAATTGCTGCCGGAAAAAGCATCACACTTTGCCCGGCGGAGTGAAGTGTGATTGTCCCACCATAGATGCCAAATGGAACTTTGACCCAGTTGAGACAAAAGAAGTACCAGGCACTGGTGCCCAGAAAGGTGAGTTTGGGAAGGTGCATCGCGATCAGGTAGAGGTTCATTACCGGACCAGCGGCATTCGCCACCATCGTTGTAAAGCCGGCCACCAGACCAACAAATCCCGCTGCCCAGGAAGGTAGCGGTTTCTCAGCAATGCCCGCAGCAGTCATCCGGCGGCGGCGTACCGAGAGAGCTACCATTGGTAAAATACTCGCTCCGATGAGCTGCTTAACCGCCTGATCATTTAGGCGCGACAATGCAAACGTACCGATCACAATTCCGGCGAGGGCCCAGGGTGCGAGCTGCAATATCTTTTTCCAGTCAGCCTCCCGGCGATAGGTGAGGACCGCAAGGACATCGGCGCAAATCAGTACCAACAAAACAATCCCCACCGACTCCCGTGCCGGGAGAAAGAAAGCAAAGATTGGTACTGCCAGAATTCCAAGCCCCGGGATTCCAGTCTTGGCCATACCCGCAATAAAGGCCCCGGCGAATGCCAGGGCCCAGTGCCACCAAGGAGATGTCAGCGTCATTACGGAGTAAGTATACGCTGGTTCAAGAGGAAGAAAATGACCGCTGCAAGTCCGATGCGGTAGAGGACAAAGCCGGCAGTGGATGCCCTACTCAGGTACCGTAGAAGCCAAGCAATACAGGCATAACCGACGAGACCGGCGATGACTGTTGCGACTGCCACCTCTGGCATTGACCAGTTAATATCCGCATCTGCACCGTAGACATGCTCTTTTTTACCGAAGAGGTCTTTGAGTTCGATTAAGCCACTTAGGAGAATCGCAGGGAGGGAGAGAAGGAATGAAAAGCGCACCGCGGCTGAGCGGTCCAGGCCTGTGAAGAACGCGCCGGTAAGTGTGGAACCGGAACGTGATGCACCTGGGATCAATGCAATCGCTTGGAAAAGCCCGACAATGATGCCGTCTTTAATCTGAATGTCTTTGCCGTCTCGACGCGGATTTGTCATCCGCTCTGCAAGTCCCATCAGAAGCCCCATCACCACCAACATTGTTGCGTTGATGTACAGGTTATGCAGATCCTTCTCGATGAACTTTTTGAGCAACAGACCAATGACGCCGATAGGAATCGTTCCAATGATTACAGCATAGAAAAGGCGGGCCTGCGATGACATTTTGTCGCCACCCTTGGAGAGCGACTTAAACATCCCACCAATAGTTTCAACGATGTCGTTGCGGAAGTAAACCATCACCGCGACCATTGTGCCAAGCTGGGTAACAGCGGTGAACTGAGCCCCGGGCTTATGCCATCCGATGAGTTTAGGCACGATATCCAGGTGTGCCGAGGACGAAATCGGAAGGAACTCAGTCAGTCCCTGCACGACTCCAAGTGTTACCGCTTCAATCCAGTGACCCACGATGCCAGCCCTCCAGTAAACCCTACGCCTGTGGTGTGTTTGCCTTGACTGCGCGACTCATGTGGTCGGCTTTACGTTGTCTGGCCTGCAATGGATACACGTAGTAGTGCATCAACAGCAGACGACCCAACGCAGCGACCGGCGCAGCAAGGAACATCCCCATCAGACCGAAAAACTCTCCGCCTACCAGCAGCGCGATAATCACGATCACAGCGTGCAAGTGCAGACGGTCCCCGAGAATCATCGGGGTGATGATTTTACTTTCGGCAAGATGCATCAGAGTAAAGAGACCCAAAATGATAATTAAGCTGCCATAGTTGCCACTTGATGAGCACTGAACGAATACGAGGATACCCAGAGGGATGCCTCCCAGGAGTGGACCAATCACCGGTACAACGCGGGTTACGGCTGCGATTAAGGCCAGCGTCAACGCATATTTGATTTGGAAGACGCCCAGTAGGACACCAATCACAACGCCCGCAATCGCGGCAAGGACAAATTGTGCAATCAGGAAGGAGCGCATGATCAGTGCACCCTCCATCATCACCGCGTGAGCAAGTCGCTGCTGCCGTACGGGTAGGAACCGCAGAAACTCACGTTTTAGGTCACGTCCATCTACGATGAAGTAATAGGCCATCACCGGCACGAGAATCAGCTCGACAATGTGAGCTGCTGCTGAGAGTGTTTTGGAAACCAGCCCGGTGAGATACGTTGTGATGGACTTGCCAATTTCAGGTGATTGCTCAGCCCCGCCTGTTTTGGATCCGCCTCCGCCTTGAGGAGCAAGTTTCTGCACCCAGTCCGGAAGACCTTCCCAAGTCGTCTTCAGTTGTTCTGTTTGCTTGGTTATTTGAGCCTGAATGTTCGGCCAATCGTTGATTAGATTCTTGAACTCAACCTGGAAGGGTTGCAGGAATACGACAACGATTCCAACAAGGGCTGCAAGGATTGCCGACAGCACTATGCCCGTTGCTATTGCCCGGCGCGTGTGACGGGGTATCTTCATCAGGGGCTTGAATCGCATCATCGGGTCTACAAACGCCCCCGCAGCGCTTGCTAGAATACCCGCGGCAATAACGGTGGTGACGACGGTTTGTAATCGCCACAGCAGATACAGGATGCCGCCCAGCAGTAGGATTCGAACACTTCGTGCCTTTACGAATGCCCACATGTGAACAAAGAATGCGTGGATGCCAGCGCGAACGATGTGCTCCCAATCGTCGCGGGTCAGCTGCCGGGTGTCATTTTCCATCGTTGGTATCAAATGCCTCTAGTATCCAGCTGCGGATTTGCACCGCTGAATCGCCCTGGCCATACGGGCTGACCGCGTGGCTCATTCGCTCATAAACATTGCTATCGGACAGCAGCGCATTCACTGCAGCGGCAATCTTTGCCTTATCTGTCCCAACAAGCACCGCGTTACCAGCATGTACCCCTTCGGGCCGCTCCGTAGTTTCCCGCAGAATGACAACCGGCTTTCCTAGGCCGGGTGCCTCTTCCTGTGCTCCGCCACTGTCTGTCAGGACAAACGTCGAACGGCGCATCAGGTGAATGAACGGGAAATACTCTTGAGGCTCGGTGAGTAAAACACGTGGATGCCCACCGAGGATAGGAATCACTGTCTCCCTGACGACCGGGTTTTTGTGCATTGGGAAAATGACGCGGACATCATCATGTGTTGTGACCATGTCGAGAATCGCCTCGCAGATATGCTGCATCGGCTCTCCCCAGTTTTCACGTCGATGAGCAGTCACCAAAACCACACGGCCCGGAGTGTCAACAAATGCCTGAATATCGGCGTCTTCGAATGCATAGTCCTGGGCGACGACCAAGTGCAATGCATCCACGACGGTGTTGCCGGTTACTCGGATACTATCCTCGGAAATACCTTCGGCCCGGAGGTTAGCTGCACTTAGCTCGGTAGGGGCACAGTGAAAATCCGTCAGGCGGCCTGTCAATCGACGGTTCATTTCTTCTGGAAAAGGATTCCATTTATTGTCCGTGCGAAGTCCTGCTTCAACATGCAGGAATTTTGCTTTTGCATAGAATGCGGCCAGGCTTGCTACAAATGTTGTTGTCGTGTCACCTTGTGCGATGACCAAGTCCGGCTGCTCAGCTTCAAGCACGGGCACCAACGCTCCGAGGGCACGCGCGGTCAAATCCGTAAGGGTTTGACGATCCGTCATCAGCTGTAAGTCATAGTCTGGTTGCACATCGAAGACGCGAAGCACCTGCTCGAGCATTTCTTTATGCTGACCAGTCGAAATTCGGATGACGCGAATCTGGTCCGGATGCCGCTCGAGCTCCTTGATGACCGGAGCCATTTTGACCGCATCCGGGCGAGTCCCAAACACACAGGCAACCGAAACACGCTTCATAGTGCGACTCCTAAAACCGGACAAGGTGCATACTGTGTCCGCGCGATGGCGTAGTGGAAGTAGATGCGCTCCCGTCCTTTGACGATGCGCAGCTCCGAGTTAATACGCTGCATCCCTATTTTTTCCATCACGCGCTGACTACCAACATTGTCGGCATCTGCATATGCATCCACTACCAATATTCCCGGGTTCTGAAATGCGGCATCGAGGAGCAAACCAGCCGCCTCTGTTGCATATCCACATCCCCAGGAAGACCGTCGAAAAACATATCCCAGCTCACAGTTTCCCGGATGGCCAGACTGCAGACCCATTAGGTCAATGGCACCAACCATGTCACCGGTTGCGCGCTCAGTAACCGCATATCCAAAGGATGTCCCTTTACGCCGGCGGTCCTGCTGCTGTTGAAGAAACATCCTAACAACCATCGCATCCACGGTCGGATACCACGGAAGGTAAGTTGTGACATCCGGGTCTGATGAGTATGCCAACACTGACGTGATGTCGGCGGGCGTGATTGGACGCAAAATCAGGCGTTCCCCGGTAAGTGTGTCTGGGAGAACCTTTCGCTTCATCGGCCCCAGCGCCATGCCAGGAGGAGGGCAATCGCACAGGTGCATGCGGTCAGGCCATAAATCGTCCAGACTGCCTGACGCACGGAAAGACCTTGCTTGCGCAAGCGATGATGGATATGACTTTGGTCGGCCTCTCGAAGTGGAGCCTTTGTAACGACACGCTTGATGACGACATAGAAGGCATCCAGAATTGGCACCCCAAGCACAAGAATCGGCACAATCACGGAAATGGTCGCCGGCACCTTAAATGCCCCGACGACGGCCAGTGATGCCAGTAGGAAACCGAGAAACTGCGCGCCGACTGTGCCCATGAAGATACTGGCCGGGTTGTAGTTGTGCCTGAGGAAGCCGATACAGCTTCCCGCCACTGCTGCAGCCAGTAAACCGACAACCGGGTCACTTGCTCGCATGCTCACAGCCATCAGCCCCATGGTGGTTGCGCAGATTGCACAGATTCCCGCCGCAAGGCCATCCAGGCCATCCAAAAAGTCAAACGTCTTCGCAGCAAGAAAAATCCACGCCATAGTCCCGATAATCGAAACTGGCAATGGCAGCTGTATCCAGCCGCCATTCAGTGGATTTGTGATTCCAGCAATACGCGCACCAAACAGCGCAGCAATCAAGCCGCCTGTAAGGAGAGACAGCATCTGCTGCCAAGGTTTGAGGTCCCCTTTGTCATCGACCAACCCGACCGTTGCGACGAGCAGTGCGCCGATAAGGATTCCAAGAATGGGATGTGCATGATTGGTGCTGAGGCCGTGCTCAAATGCAGGCACCCACAAAAGGCGAACCAATGCGAAAGCTGCCAGAAATCCAACGATAATCGCCACTCCGCCCCAGAGTGGCGTCGGGTCTGTATGTACATCCCGCTTGCGAGCTTCACGCACTACACCGGCGGCGATTGCCATCCGGCGGACAGGAGGAGTAACCAGTGCTGTGACCGTTCCGGCGACAGCCGCAGCCACGGCCATTTGTTGTAGCAGCACCGCATTCATTGCAGGATGAGTTTATCCCAACCAGCGTCCGAACGGCGAGGAGGTTCAGGCAGTCCACACACCAAAACGCCGGCATCGAGGAGTACATCCGATGCCCAGCCTTCAGGGGCATCCCCGAAGAACACAACACGGACAATCCCGGCTCCCACAATCATCCTTGCGCAGACATGGCATGGACGGCAGGTGCAATAAAGCGTTGCTCCTTGTGTACTGACACCGTGCAATGCAGCCTGTGTGATGGCATTTTGCTCCGCATGAAGCGTTCGTATACAGCGACCATCTTCAAGGAGACAGCCAACATCCGTGCAGTGGGGCTGCCCCGGCGGCGAACCGTTGTAGCCGGAGCATAGAATCCGCCTATCGCGCACGATCAGAGCCCCGACATGACGGCGCTGACACGTTGAACGTGTCGCCACCTCGCGGGCGATACTCAGGAAGTACTCATCCCAGCTCGGGCGCTGGCTCTGATCGTCTGTCACCTTACTCCCAAATCGGGAAACCGGCGCAGAAGTCCTTTACCTCAGCCGCGATGCCATGGAGGACTGCGGTATCCGAGCGGCCATTGATCGCCCGGTCAATAAAGCCCGCGATGACATCCATGTCCGCTTCCTTCATCCCACGCGTCGTTACCGCAGGCGTCCCGATACGGATTCCACTGGTAATGAGCGGGGACTTGTCATCGAATGGAACTCCGTTCTTGTTCAATGTGATTCCCGCTTCATCACAGGCAAACTGCGCATCCTTGCCCGTAACGCCCTTATTGCGCAGGTCGATTAGCATTAGGTGGTTGTCTGTTCCACCGGAACAAATCGTAAACCCGCGGGCCTGCAAGGATGTCGAAAGCGCACGTGCATTAAGAATGATTTGCTTTGCGTACTCGGTGAACTCTGGCTTAAGGTTTTCGCCAAACCCGACGGCCTTGGCTGCAACAACGTGCATTAATGCGCCACCCTGAACGCCGGGAATAACCATCCGGTTCAACAGCTCGCTCATCCGCAACGTACGTCCGCTCTTGGCGGCAACCTGGCCAAATGGATTGTCAAAATCCTTGCCCATGATAATCAGACCACCGCGGGGGCCACGCATGGTTTTGTGCGTTGTCGTGGCAACGACATGTGCGTAAGGCACCGGGCTTGGGAGTTGACCAGTTGCGATGAGGCCCGCCGGGTGCGCGATATCAGCGAATAAAAACGCGCCGACTTCATCTGCAATCTCACGGAACCTGGCATAGTCAATTGCACGGGAGTACGCGCTCGCACCAACGGTGATCATCTTTGGCTTGACCTGATGCGCTGTTTCACGCACTTTGTCATAGTCCAGCAATCCCGTCTCGCGGTCCACGCCGTACGCGGCAAAGTTGTACAGCTGACCGCTGAAGTTCACCGGGGAGCCGTGGGTCAGGTGACCACCGTGGGAGAGGTCCATCCCGAGGACGGTGTCGCCAGGCTTCAGGAATGTGAAATAGATTGCCATGTTGGCACTGGTGCCCGAGTGCGGCTGGACATTCGCGTATTCGGCTCCAAAGACCTGCTTTGCACGGTCACGGGCGATGTCTTCGATGACATCGACCCACTCACACCCGCCGTAGTAGCGATTGCCTGGATAGCCTTCGGCATACTTATTTGTCAGCGAGCTTCCCTGAGCCTCACGGACCGCACGCGAGACAATATTCTCGCTTGCGATCAGCTCCAGTTTGTCCGCCTGGCGGGCATCCTCGCCGCGGATTGCTGCAAAAACATCAGGGTCAGTTTCAGAAAGGTGGGCTTCAAACGCAGACAAAGGATGGCCTCTTTTCAACATGCAATATGCACGAATAAGTACCTAAGATTCTACCGCGGTCCATTGGCGGTCGTCCGGAACGGTTTCGGTATGCATCTCGGAATGGATGCTAATATCTTGCAATGGAGAAAGACCATTCAAATGTTGCAATCCGGTGCGTTTTGCCAGATGACTCCGCGGCCCTGCGAAACATCTACAATCACTACGTCGCGACCAGCACTGCCACCTGCGACTTGTTTCCACGTACCGATGATGACCAGCTGCTCTGGATTGAAAAGCACTCTGGAAATCCATACCCTGGTTGGGTTCTTGTCGTTGATGGTGCGGTGGTTGCCTATGCAAGCCTGTCGCCATTCAACCCAAAGCCTGCGTATCGCCACACCGCTGAAAACTCGCTCTATGTCCATCCAGAACACACTGGAAACGGCTACGGGGAGCGACTTTTGATACATACGATCGAACAGGCGCCTGCCTATGGCATCAGTAACATCGTTGCGCTCATCACCGAAGGAAATGATGTCTCCATTCGGCTGCATGAAAAACATGGCTTTGTCCCGTGCGGGCGTATCGAAAATGTCGCCCGCAAGCTGGGGAAGACCCTTGCGCTAATCCTGATGCAAAAGCAGCTCAATTAGAAAACTAGTTCTGTTTGTGTGAAACCAGAATTTCACATGAGTCGTCAATTGCACGACAAACACGGCTTTGTCCCGTGCGGGCGTATCGAAAATGTAGCCCGCAAGCTGGGGAAGACCCTTGCGCTAATCCTGATGCAAAAGCAGCTTTCGCAATGATGAACCATTCTTGTATCCGAGAGGGTGTTTGAGCGTTGTCCCCTGCGAACATACCGAATATGTCGCTCGAAACGTTGGGAAGACGCTCGCTCTCATCGTGATACACCAGCAACTTTCATCAACTTACACATCCTGAAGGACAACATTTTCAGCAGGTAGAATGCGCTATGCGCAACCTACTCAAAACCACATTTGCTGTTGCAGCCGTAGTGAGCATTTCTGCGGCTGCGATGGCACAGCAGGCCATCACCTTCGCACGCTACCCGGCACTCTCCCCGGATGGCAACCGTCTCGTTTTCTCCTATCAGGGCGACCTGTGGGCAACCGATGTCGATTCGAAACAACCATCACGCCGCCTCACCGTCCACGCCGCATACGATGCACGGCCATTCATCAGCCCGGATGGCAAACACATCCTATTCACGAGCAACCGTCTTGGTCGCAATGATGCCTATGTCATGCCAATCGATGGCGGAACGCCAACCCGGTTGACATCATTTAGCGGAGGCTCCGTCGGTATTGGCTGGGCACCGGATGGCAAGTCCATCCTCGTGACCCAAATCCGTGAACACGTCGGCTCAGGTCCCGGTGTCTACCGCGTTCCCGTCACCACCAAACCCGGTCGCGCCGTCCCCGTAATTGCTGTCCAGCGCACCGCGGGCGCAACCCTCTCGCCAGACAACAAAACCATCGCCTTCGTCCGCGGCTCAAACGACTGGCCACGCCTCGGCTACCACGGAACCGCATCAGCGGATATCTACATCCACACGATCGGCTCCAAAGATGTCACACAGCTCACCGACTTTGATGGTCAGGATCTGTGGCCACAGTTCGTAGATGGCGGCCGCGAGCTGATTTATGCATCCGAAAAGGATGGCACCTACAACCTCTGGCGGATGCCCGTGACCCGTGGCGGTAGCGCAAAGCAGCTGACATCCTTCAAAGGGGATGGCGTGCGTTTTCCAAATGTAGCCGCCGGTGGCTCACGTGTAGCATTCGAAGTTGGTGACCAAATCGCCGTCCTCGATCTTGGAAAGGCAGGTGCAACGCCACGGATGCAAACGCTGACGGCACCCATTGATTCCCGGACGAATCCTCTGGATGTCCGCAGCATTACAGGTGGCGCATCTGAAGTTAGCCCATCGGATGATGGCGATCAAATCGCATTCGTTGCTCAGGGCGATGTCTTCGTCACCGCGGGAACCGGTGGGAAAGCGCAGCGCGTCTCTGAAGCCCCGGAGCGCGAAGCAGACCTCGCGTGGAGCCCGGATGGCAAAACCCTGGCCTACATCACCCGCAAGGATGGTCAGCCCGACATCTATGTCGTCACCAGCACAGACAAGGATGAGCCAAAGCTCTCCAAAGCTGCCACCCGAAAGACCGAGCGCATCACTAATACTGCCGCAACAGAGAGCACGCCACGCTTCTCACCGGATGGTAAAAAGCTCGCTTATGTCAGCGGACGGCAGACATTGGTGGTTTCGGATGCAGATGGCTCCAATGCAAAGACTGTCGTTACCGGACTGGAGATTAGTGATATCAGCTGGTCCCCCGACAGCCGCTGGCTTGCCTATACCCATGAGGATGAGGAATACAACGGCGAAGTGATGGTCGTGAAGGCCGAAGCCGGAGCGAAGCCAATCAATGTCACTAAGCATCCGCGGAACGATGGAAGTGCATCCTGGAGCCCGGATGGCACGAAGCTCTTCTTTATCTCCGAGCGCGGACAGTCCCGTGACAATATTGCCCAGTGGGTTTATCTCCGCAAAGAGGATGGTGAGCGCACAGCGGATGGCTGGCAAAAGCTAAAGGCCGGCGCGCGACCGGCGGGTGGTCCTGCAGCGCCTGGCGTAGCACCTGCGGCAACCCCGGCTCCTGCGCCCGCTGCTGGAGCTCCGGCACAGAAGCTGGTTGAAGTGGATGCCGATGGCATCCACACCCGTGTCCGTGTTCTGCTTGCGACGAAGTCATCCGTACGCGGAGTGATCGCTGGCGGCAGTGACTCACGGACGACGGTTGCTGCGGTGACCGGGGATGAAGGTGCGGATATCCAGCTCATCGATATTGTGGATGGCGCGCCGCCGGCCCCGCCGCGTAAAGTAGCAGCCCCGGGTGTTCGCGGAGGTGGCTGGACCGCCGGTGGAAAGTCGCTGGTCATTCTCGCCGGAGCGGGCAACATTGGTGTCATCGCTGGTGGAACCGATCAGGTCCGCCCAGTGTCGTTCCGTGCTAAGGCAACATGGGACCGCGCTGCACTGCAGCTCGCAATTTATGATGAAGCATGGCAGGCCCTCAACGATGGATTTTACGATCCTGAATTCCACGGTGCAGACTGGAAGGCACTCCATGCTAAGTACCGCCCAATGGCCGCATCCGCAGCCGATCCGATGGACTTCGGCGATGTCATCCGCCTCCTTATGGGACATTTGAACGCAAGTCATATCGGCTACACCCCAGCCATGGGTGGTGGAGCGGGTGGACGTTCCGAAGGTGCTGAAGCAGGTCCGACCGGATTCCTTGGCATTGTTTGGGATGAAGCATACACAGGTCCCGGGATGAAGGTCGCGCGCGTCATCGCCGGCAGCCCGGCAAGTAAAGCCGGTCAGAAGGTCGTCGCAGGGGATGTCATCACGGCCATCAACGGCACCGAAATCGACAAGACCAGCGACATCGATACCCTTCTTGAAGACACGGTTGGCGAGAAAGTGACACTAGCCATCCGTGGAGCGGATGGTACATCCACACCGCGTACAGTCACCGCGGGCTCCTACGCAAGTGTTTCCGCGTTGCTCTACGATGAGGTGATTGAGAACCGCAAGAATCGTGTCCATGAGCTGTCAGGCGGCAAGCTTGCATACCTGCATATCAAGGGCATGGATGGTGTGAGCCAGGACAAGTTCGAGCAGGGACTCTACGCGGAAGGCTACGGTAAGCAGGCTCTTCTAATCGATGTCCGTGACAATGGAGGCGGCTCGACGGCAGACTACCTGTTGACGATGCTGCACCAACCGCGACATGCCTACACCATCGGGCGTAACGGAAAACCAGGCTACCCAATCGACCGCCTGCCGTTCTACCCATGGCTTAAGCCAGCGGCGTTGTTGACAAACCAGAATGCCTACTCGAATGCCGAGATCTTCTCCCATGCATTCAAACAGCTCGGACGCGGACCGGTTATCGGTACACCAACCTTTGGAGCGGTCATCAGTACCGGTGCTGCAGCTCTCCTCGATGGCTCGATGGTCCGGATGCCACTGCGCGGTTGGTACCGCATCACGGATGGAGTGAATGAAGAGCACACCGGTGCTGAGGTGGATGTCCGTGTGGACCTCACAGTTCAGGATGAAATCCGTGGACTGGACCCACAGCTCGAAGCCGGCGTAAAGGCGCTGCTGGAAGGACCGAAAGCAAAGCCGGTACCACCGGCAAAGCGCCCACGCTACGAACGCAAGGGTAAGTAAGGACTGGTTGGGATGACGACAAAGGAGCTGCTTCGCGATCCCGGATTTCGGAATGGTTTCTTTGTCACACCACCAAATGACCCACACGGGATGCCCCCTGGACTAATGTGCTGGCCAGGGGCATCCACTCCGGACTGGATGCTTCGTCAATGGAATTCAACATCCGATGTGTCATGGTCCTGGATGCAGGAGTACGGCCATCATGGTTTCCGCTGGGATACCGATGGCAAATCAATCCGCTGGACAGCAGGGCAATCGCCGACACTTGAGCTGCACATGGATGGCATCGCTGAGTACGGGGGCAAGCTCCGCTCCCCGGATGCTCCATGGGCACATTTACTGATTGAGCAGGAATTCGTTAAACCGACTCCGATTTCAGGATTGACGGCTCTACGATTTGCCTGTGAGACCAGCGTCAAACCATTCCGTTCCGATGGAAATCTTCGTCTTGAGGCTTGGCATACGGCACAGTGGCAGGCGTTCATAACCATCCAGAACCGTGAGAAGGGCCACCCTGGCTACGGCGACTTCCTCTGGTTTGGGATTCCATTTGTTGACACCCGCTACGCTATGCCAAAGCGCCATGCTGCCGGGGACACCGCAGGTAGCGGCAAGTTCATTTACACCCCTGGTGGCAGGGAGTATATTACGGCAATCGATTCTTATCCTTACGGCGAATGGGTTTCGCTGCAGCGGGATATCCTCCCGATGATTGATGATGGCCTCACCGCCGCATGGAAAGCTGGTTTTCTTCAGAAAAGCCGGGATCGCCGTCTCTTCGCTATCAGTAGCATTAACCTTGGTTGGGAACTGACGGGCCCTCTGGTTGTCGGTGCCAGCCTGCGTAACCTGAGCCTAAAGGCGGTGCTCCGTGCCGGATAGAAAACACGGAATGTCAAAAGGTGTTCGGAACCCAAATGACCTCGCGGTAAAGCGGTGCCCGACCTGCGGACGCGACTTTACGTGGCGAAAGAAATGGGAGCGCGACTGGAACACGGTTGTTTACTGCTCAGATAAGTGCCGTAGCGGATTGCCAAAACCGCGCTGACGATTATCCGTCACCCCGGGTTTGTGAAGATTTTTTCACGCTGCAGCTGCATTAGCCTTCGCAGCAAGTGTTCTGCCATCTCCTCATCGACAAGCTTGGTTGGAGGTGCATTCAAGACAAGGTCTGTCAGGGCATCCAGCTCTGCGAGCGACATTGTCAATACAACCGAGTCATCCTGTTCAACCGAGATACGCGGAGCCACAAAGGAATCCGGTTTGGTTTCCGGAAGACCAGTGACTTGCTTGGTATCAGGCGATAACTCGAACATAACTAACTCTAGGATGCCAATCTACGGCAAATAGTTCTGCCAATTGACACAAGTGTGAAGTTCTTCACTTACACTTGTAGTATCAGCAATCAATCAGGGGTTCCTTAGTGTAATCTGCCTCATTTGCTCAACCCAATCGTGACCTTGCCCCGACAACGTAACACCATGACTTCGCTTGGACGATCTGTCTTCAGACGTTCAAATGTTCCCCCCTGTACTTCCAAACGGGTGGCATAGGGCCCTGTGATCACCACTACTGCGTCGTTGATCCACGGACGTAGCTCCCATTTGTCTCCGCGAAGACCACTCACATCTCCTGCAATATGAATGGTTCCCATCCCTGGTTTCAGGCAATGTCGCGTGTAAATAGGCCTATCCATGACCCGGGATGCCGGAAGCAGCAACGTCGCTGGTGTAATTGCTGGATCAGCGCGCATTTGAGACTCGAGGACAAAGCTGTCAGGGAGTAGACCCTGACGCTCCCGCGCGGTCTTTGATATCGCCGCCCCCGACACCGCCGGCCAGGACTGTTGATAGCCGCTTGAGACAATGCCATCCGCGAGCTGCTTCCAACGAACATCCCTGTCGTGGAACCATAAGTCAAGCAGTGCATCCGCGTAAACCAAGCCGCACCACTGCACCGGGAGGCCAATCCAGTTTGGCGCGACCCAGTTGGATGCACCCAGCACCGCAATCGTCGCGTATATACCTACCCGCCCTGTATCCGTAGGGCGGTCAAGATACACAAATGGAACACCCGACCACGCCCAATAACGTGCTTCATCAAAGAATTCACGGTCGCCGGTCAGCTCATACCCAAGGACATTTGCACGCAGCATGTGGGCACTCGCGAGAATATCCGGTGTATGGAGGGGGATCTCCCACGTTTGTGCTCCACGGGGAACCGTATTGCTATACGCAGCGTTCGCCTTGCGGAGCATTGCAACGGATTCTTTGATGAGTGATAAATCTCCCGTCTCGCTGGCCATGATTAATGCATGCTGAAGTACACTCCCAGTGATGCCATTTGCATGACTCTCACGACTCGTGCGGGCAAAATCGACTTTGCCCTTTCGATACGTTGCCTGGCCGTTCTTGTTAATCTGTAACAAGGCATCCTGGCCTGTCTGGCGCGCGCGTTCCAGGTAGGTTTTCACATCGCCGTAAACCAGAGCCGGTGCCATTGTCCGGACATGCCCAACGCCGCCGGATGCGCCCGCATTCAGCGTCTTAGCGGCACGACTTGCAGTATCCGATGCACGACTAGCAAGGCCTGGATCTCGCTTAGGCATCAGCTGGCTGATCCACGAGAGTGCAAGTGCAGCATCTGGTGCCGCCTGGAATCCAAAGTCTCCCGGATACGCATGGCGAAAACCAGCGGGGGACTGCGCGGCAGAATCCAGTAAACCGGCCGCAGCGAGGCGTGCATGCTCGAAAATCGTCACACGCTCCGGAATTGCGGGCAGGGGATGTTCGGAAATCCAACGTTCTATCCCAGCAAGGACAGTTTCACTCTTTGTGCCGCCTCGTACCTGAACGGTCGTCGTGATCACTACTCCAGCTGCGAGCTGATAGCCTCGGTCTGGTACAAGGCTATCGGGGTCGTGGAAGCCTCCGGGGAACAGAACACCCATCGTTGGCATTCCGGTTCCAAAGTGGCGGTCAGGAACATCGAAGAAGGGGCTGACACGGTCGAAGCGCGTATAAGACACCGATAGCCAAAGCTTGTCAGTCTGTTGAATTGCCATTAATGGAATCGTTGGCTGATGTCGCTGAGGGACCTGTCGGTTGTGCTCATCCGTTTCGATGTCTGCGGTGCTCGAGCTTGTGTCTCTGGCATCCAGGTACTCAATTCCCGGGAAGATGGCTTGGTGGAATGTGGTCGCAGCCATGTGGAGAAGAAACGCAGGAAAGTGCACAAGGACGCGCGGCTTGTCTACTTGAAGCGAAATGGAAATGTCAAAGCCGCCACTCTGCTTCGCCGGCACAACGCGGCGGGAGAGCTGCCAGGTTGCTCCGCGCTCATCGAGAAATGTCGCCCGGCTCGTTATAGATGTCTCTGTGGCCTCGACAACCGACGCAACATCTCTTAGATTCGACCAGGTTACCGTGCCCGATGGCGTCTCCTGCCAGCCAAGTCGCGGGTGCGTTGTCGCAAACGCAACCCGTTTTTCACGTGCATCAATGCGCAGATTCGCAAACCGTGCCCCAACATGTAGGGAAAAGGCGCCACTTTTGATGGTTGCCGGATAGGACCCGTCATCTGATATGCGTCCGGATGGTGGCTGGCTCAGCACGGCGCGCGGTGTAATCGCAATCTCCTGCACAACAGTGCGCGTGCCGGCATCGCCCGGAGGATCAATCCGAAGCTGGACACGCTTTCCGCGGATTCCTGGCAGAGGGGCCTGAATATCAATCCACTCATCCGGGCGGACAGGCAACCGCAACACCTGCCGTTCCGTTGGACCACGGCCGCTTCCGGGCTCCCACCAGTAAATCTGGAGCATACCCGGTGTATTGCTGCGTAGTCGGACCGTGAGCCAGTGTGGATTTTCCGATGGCAGCTCAACAACTGGGCCAGTCGCAAATGGGTCCGGCCCGCTTGGCAGAAATTCGATGCCATCCCGGGTGTCGCGCACCGCTTCAAGGTCATGAAGCCCACGCCAGTCCAGTGCTGAGCCACGCTTGCGGAAATCAAAGAGTACGATGCGCTGCATAGTCAATTCTACGGGATACAAGGAATGTCTGTGACGCTTGGCTCCGATGTGCGAGGACAGGGACAAGGCTGTCGCAGTGATTTCAGAACAGGGTATGCTTGCCGCATGACTTGGATAAAAACTATTTCTCCACGTGAGGATGCCACTGTCATGGCGGCCGCGATGGAAGCGCGCAAGGCATTTCCGGCGAGTTACTCGGATGGCTCCGCGGATGGGGATGTGCCACCGGCGATTCTCGCCGACTCCATTGTGCTAAGTCACTCGATTTTTCCAGACATCATGCAGCATATGTTTGTCGGTATCGGCAAAATGATGTCGGAGGATCTTCCCCTAACACGCCGCGAACACGAACTGATCGCAACCGTAACGAGTGCGACAAACGGCTGTTTTTACTGAAGTGTGTCTCACGCAGAGTTTCTGCGTGTCGAGACCTTTGATAGCGGGTTTGCAGATGCTATCCGGCGGGACTGGCGTACAGCGCCGGGCCTGTCACCGCGTGAACTGGCAATTCTTACCTATGTCGAGAAGGTGACCAAGACGCCAAGCCGCATCGTTCCAGAAGACCTGGAGCCACTGCGCGAGCAAGGGTTGGATGACCGCGGTATCCTGCAGGCCCTCATGATCTGTGCGGCGTTCAACTACCTGAACCGCATCGCAGATGGCATCGGTGTCGGCAAGGGTACTATCGCCAATCCTTTCATGCCTTAAGCAAACCGAACCAGTAATCAGCCAGCACTTTCCAATTACGGCCCTCCAGTGTACATTTCGCTGTGGTTAGAAAGTCGCTGGCTTCCCTACGTGTCCGGTCTATCGTCTTCCTGCTACACCAATGGCTTGGTGTTACGGTAGGGGGATATTTTGTCCTGATGGCCGCGACCGGAATACTGCTCCTCTACGCGGATCCCCTGGACCGGATCATCAGCCGACAGCTCTATGCTGTCACTCAATCCACACCAGCGTCTGTCGACCTGACGCGCCTTGTCAATGCCGTCGAGAAACAGCTTCCCAGTTATCCAATCGAAGACATTCGGCTTCCACGAGATACCAGGGACAGCATTCTCATCCTGAGCCCGGGTAGCGAAGACCACGGCACAACGGAAATATATGTCGACCCCCACAGTTACACGGTGCTGGGAAAACGCCTCGAGGCGGATGCGTGGAATGTCTGGGTCTATGGTCTCCATGCTGAGCTCAAGCTCGCATCCTTGGGGAAGAACCTCAATGGCATTCTCGCCATCGCTGTTGCCGCACTGCTTGGAACGGCTCTGCCCTTGTGGTGGCCCAAGAATCGCCATCAGGTATCGCAGCGTCTGCTGGTAAAACGGGGTACCAGCCGGATGCGATGGCTGTTCGATCTCCACAACGTAACTGGCATTTACGCGTACGGAGTCTTGATTACCGTTGTGGTGACCGGTGTCTACTTTGTCTATCAGGAATCGCTCGGGCCGACGCTGTTACGAATGATGCAGACGCCGGTCAAAGAGGAGCCGGATGTCATAGAGGATGTAAAGACACAGCTTTCATGGTCAACCTTGCTTGCTAAAGGCGAGGCTGTTTATCCGAATGGCAAGACAACCTGGGTCAACTTACCTCAGAGCGCGGATAAGCCCTTTCGACTGACGCGCATCCCGGAGCACGGCGACTGGTTGGGGCGCGAGGTGAACATTACGTTACATCCTGGGACTGGAGAGAGCCTGTCCGTCAAGTCCTATACGGATGACACAGCAGGGCAAGCGGTTCTGCGGACGATGTATCCAATCCACACGGGGGCATGGGCTGGCGATGTTTCGCGGCTCATTTATGCCGTCGTATCACTTGCGCCTGGGTTGTTGCTCGTGACGGGCATTGCCAAGTGGCGCCTCAGGAACAAGCAAAAGTCTGCGCATAAAGCAAAGAACTAAGCGGTTGTCATCGTCAAAACGACAGACTTCATACTCGTTACTCCCCCGGATGCTGAATGTTTCTGCGGTGATTCGCAATGGAATCCAATAAATCCACTACACATCGAGCGGGAAGCATTACAGTGATTACGACCGTTCGCCAGCGGCTGTCCGGGTAGACATGGTGGGGATGGATATGAGAGGCAAGGGCTTCCGGGACATGGATTCCGTTTGGCAAAATGAAATCCAGGACGCCATTGCCATGGATGTGGCAGAGCTCGCGATCTTGAAGGACGGCTTCGCGCCCGCCGAAGCGATGAGCTGTTTCCGAAACTCCAGGCAGATCGAGTATCTGATTCCAGAGGCGTTCCTGCACGATGAAGCGCCTCGGGGTGATGAGAAGCGCAAACAGCATTAACAAGCCATCGAAAACACCGGGTGCCCACGGCATCACGCGGGGCACCCAGGAAAAATGGCGTGCCAGAAAACCGAGCAGCTTCATTGGATGAAATCTGGAATTACTTTTTGCGGGGCTTTGGCTTTGCAACAGGTTTTGGTGCCGGTGTTTTCTTACCTGCTGGCTTGCTCTCTGATTTTGTCGGTTCAACCTGTGGTTTCGCTGCCGGCGTGGTGTCTGAATCTGCCTTTGTAGAGGCTGGTTTCACCTCAGCTGGCTTTGCTTGCCCCGCAGGCTTTACACCCCCAGGCGTTGGTTGTGCCTGTTCCGCGACGCGGCGCTGCAGAAACCCGATGGCATCTGCTGTGCTGATGCCCATGAGGTTCAGGACAAAGCCGTTACGCTCGATGATTTCCGGTTTTCCATTTACGTTGGTTGGATCTTCATCGTAAGCCGCCATCACATCTGTTGTGAGCTGGTCGGAAATCCACGCCGCTAAACGTTCTTCATCCGGGCGAAGAAGGTGTGGGTCGTTTACATCGGCGCCCATGCCCTGCCGTTGGAAGAAATCCGCAGGCTGGATAAACGACAGGGTGTCCTTTATCGCCGGCTTTTTGCGGTTCTTTGGTTTGGTCCACGCCGGCATGTTACTCATGTCGGACTTCAGCGGATCAAAATTCTCAGGCATCTCATAGGCGTAATTCCAGACTTCTCCGGTCCAGCCTTGCCATACAGAGCCTTGGAAGGAAAGTTGCTGTGACTGAATGACGGGAACTGGCAACTGTGTGCGTTTGAGAATCAAATCAATCCGGTTGAGGACGGTATCCCGCCTTCCTTGAAGGTCTTTCGTCCATGAGCGACTGAGATTGTAAATATTGAATGAACGACGGTCGGTCAGGCTTTCTCCCATCATCATGCCAAAGTCCATAAAATCGACGATGTCAGCTGGGTCCATTTGTTGCTTTTTGACAAATCTTGTTCTGGCGCCAAGCGTACCGCCACCCGACCATGTGCCGTTTTCTCCGTAGAGCGTATTTTCCGAGCCATAGCCTGGGGCAGCGAGGTCATGGAGGGCAACCCAAGCGACGCCCGGGAGAGTGGTTAGGAGCTCCAGACGCGTGACGACGGCGGATGGATCGACTGCCTCCGGGACGATGTAATCCGCACGTCGGATATTGTCAACCACAAAGCTCATGCCGGGGACCGTTTCGCTCAATTCCCGGGCAAACTTCGAGTTGGCCCAGGCACGGCTGGTCTCACCTGTAAGCGCGATGTCGCGTGGTGCACCGGGGATGGCCGCCTCACCGTGCAGGGGACTGACAACGGGAACGAGCTTCATCCCTGCTTTGACGACGGCATCTGCAAATGTACGCAGCTTGGTAATATCGCCGTAGACAGGTGCATCCGTAAAGAGATGCGTTATCCCACGGGACTTTGCCGTCTCAATCAGGGCTGACATTTGCTGCAGATTTGCGGGGTCTCGCAGATCGCCGGGCAGCTGGACGTAAATACCACGCGTCGTGTCACGCTCCGGCCATTTGAGCGGCTCGACAGGGATATCCTTATTGGCATCGGGTCGGAGGTCGCTCGCCGAAACACTTGCCACCTCGAAGAATGCACCTGTCGCCGGTACAAACATCTCACCAACAACATTCATGACGCCCTGTGCAGCATCCGGGGCAAACTTCGTTCCCTGAACTTCCTTTGGCATCTCAGCCCATTGCTCACGGGCTTGCTTTTGGTAGGCTTCTGGAAGCGATGTCAGCGGCATTTTGAAGTCATCTTTGCCAGATTCGGCTGCCTGCCAGAGTGCCTCCGGGAGGTTGCCGCCCCAGCCTCTGCGGATTGTCGGGAGTGGGTTCTTAGCAGACAGCTTTGCCCGCGCGATACGGCCTTCGGTCGCTGCTGCTTTCTGCTTTCCAGCCATCGGCGCCATGAGACGCATCATGTCGCCCATCTGACCCGTCATCCGATAGCTCGCCGGGACGAGGTCATCGGTGACGATGTAAATCCGCTCATCGCCATCCCCGAGCTTACGCACCGTTCCGTGAATTGCCCGAGTGATAGCCAATAGGACATCCCCGGCTTTTGCTGAGTCGCCGCGTGTCAGGACGCTGAGACTTGCAAAGCGCTTGTCGCACACTATTTGAACACGTGCTGCTTTGGCAACACGCTCGACCAGCTCACCAAGATTCTTGATGTTTGTAAGTGAAACCGGCACCTGCAAGGCGCCTGCCTGATAATCAACATCGGTTTTCTTGGGGATGGCTGGGATACGGCTATTTGCCGCTTTTGTCGCCATACCAATGGATTGCTCAATGTAGTTCATCGGGGGTGATTTCACCCAAACAGACTCAGCATCCCATTCAGTCTCCGGTAGACCAGGGTCGATGTTCATGCCTCCCATGTCGTCATCTGCGGTATCAATTCCAGCTTTTGCAGCCTTGCTGCTGACGGCATTGACGGTTAGATCACGTTTTATGCGGAGACGGAGGGCATCGACTTGTTCCTGCGGGAGCGCCGGTCCCATCATTTCACGAATTGCTGCCGGGTCTGGCGCTTCGCCGCCTGCAAGCTTGCTCATCACATCCGCGAAATCTGGCTCCTTACGTGGCGCCGGGCCCGTACCTTTTTTGAAGTTGACCTCTGTCATCATCGGGTACAAACGGTAAAAGAGTTTCTTTTGTGCTGGATCAAGCCCTTCGGGACCGAGTCCGGTATCGGATGTGACCATCAGCCATTGGGAGCCATTCAAAGATGCGAGCAATGACAGAAAGACAGGTTCTTTTTCTCCTGCATCCATCATTTCCTCCATCATGCTGCCCTGCATAAAGTCCGACATATTCATGGGCTTTGCGACATCGATAGGCGCAAGCGTTGACAGCTGGCCGGCTTTGACGACTTTGCGCTTTACGGCACCTGCGAGCACTTCGACACGGTAGCCCCCGGGACCGGGCTGCGGGAGGGCGGGAGGCTTTAGGTTGTCCGGAAGCTTTTGCCCCTGGGGCATATCGTCCATCGAAAAGCCACCCATTAACGCGCCCATCGGGTTGTTGGGACGCGTCGTCAATCGATCCGGCGCAACGATGAGCAACGGACCAAGCTTTATAACATCCCAGTTCAGCTTGTCAGCAACGGCGGCGATGCTGTTCGATGGGATCTTTTTGGCACCCGCTGGCGGTAATCCTGTTTGGCCATTCGTAGCGACATTGGTCTGGACGTTGGTCTGAACAGCGACTTGTCTGGCAATCACTGGAGAGGACCCGGCAATCCCGAGTGTGGCACAGATAACAGAAATTTCCCGGAGGCGCATAGTGGTAACCCTGAAACAAACCGGCGTGATTGAAACGATTATCTCATGCCCGGTAAATACGCCGGGACACGCTCCCTATACGCGTGTTTCACGTGTTCCCGTTCCAACAGAGCTGCCAATGTCAGGGTTACTCGACGCGCCGCTTGATGTGCTCGAAGACCCTTTCGTGCACCGCATGACCAATAGACTTTGCCCATAAGTCGAAGTAGGCAGCCGGCATCACATGGAGGGCGTAGTGACTGGTCCCGATGATCGTGGTCGTGCCATCGGCATTTGGTCGCAGGCGCATTTCACCCGAAAGGACATCCGCATGGCCGAGAATCTCTGGATCCCGCGGCTGTGAAACAATCTTGAACTTGAGGTGACGGTTTGTTTCTGCGATGGTTATCACTTCGCCAAAGACCAGTCCACCGGTGAAAATACAATCGCGCTTTGCGCCCACTTTTGGGGCTTCCGCGACGACCTCTATGGGTGCGGTGAGGCCCAGTTTACAGAGCCAATAGCTAGGTTGCTCCGGGATACGGCCCATGCTGACGATTTCCGGCCAGAGCTGGGCGGGGGATGCTCGGATTGGCTGTGAAACCGTTGTCACGGATGTCACAAATGTCTTTGGAAGAATGGCATCCATTCCAATCGTCGCGAGCATCAAGGGTGCTGCGATTGCAAACGTCCGGTCACGACGCGTGTACTTAACAATCAAACGTCCGATGCCAACGCCGATCAGTGTCATCGCCCAGATAAGCGGAAATGCAATCAAGACGCAAATCGTGCCTTCCCGGAAGAAGATCATCGAGCATGCTGTCCCAACCAATGGAAGTACAAGGCTGGACAGAAACAGCGTTGCGCGGCGGACCTCGCCGCGGCCCATGGCAAGTGCCATCACCAAGCCCATCGCAAGCGGCACCGTCAGGAAGATTGACATCCCGTAAACAGAATTGTCCGCCCCTCCGCCATTGGTGATGGCTTTGGCGATACCCATGAGGAGCATCCCGGTGATGAGACCAGCAAGGTTTGCCAGAGCAATTCGCTTCCCGCTAATGTCCTTCGGACCATCACTTGGGAGGTGTCCGTTTTCACTTTCCGGGAGGCGGTACTGCCTGCGCTTATCGGACATCGTCGTTAGCGGGCCATCGGGAGCGGGAGCTGCTTTTTCGAAACGAGTGTTGCACTGTCATCCCGCACGATTCGATTGTAGTGCGCATCCCGCTCAACCGGGTCACGCCCCGCTTCCAGAATCATTTCTACCAGCTTTTGCTGGGAGAGGTTCTGGCTGTCGGAGTCTTTGTCGATCTCGTGGGTGATGGTGTAGGTGACAATCGTGCCATCGATGTCATCGGCGCCGTACCACTGCGCGCTCTGGGCGACCGGCGGCGTACACATCATCCAGAATGCCTTGATATGCGGGAAGTTGTCGAGCATCAGGCGGCTGACGGCGATTGTTCGAAGGTCGAGCTCACCCGTGGTCGATGGGATGTGCTCGAGCTTTGTCCCCGGACTAGAGAATGCCAGTGGAATAAAGGTGAAGAAGCCACCGGTTTCATCCTGGGCCTCGCGAAGCTTCATGAGGTGGATGGTTCGTTCTTCGACGGTCTCGATGTGTCCGTAGAGCATGGTGGCATTCGTCGGCAGGCCAGCCCGATGCGCGGTCTTTGCGGTTTCAAGCCACTCGGCCGCCGTTTCCTTGCGCTGAAAGAGCAGGTCATGAACGCGGTCGGTGAGGATTTCCGCACCGCCACCCGGGAGACTGGCAAGGCCATGGGCTTTGAGCTCGAGCAGCATCTCGGTCATTGGTTTGCCGGAAATGCTCTGGATATGGATGAGCTCGACCATTGTGAATGCTTTGATGTGGGCATCCGGGCGGATGGAGTGAACCGTGTCCAAGAGGTCGAGGTAGTACTGGTAGGGCAGCTTTTTGTCGATGCCGGCGACCATATGGATTTCGGTCACTGGGAGGTGTTTCGTCCGCTCAAGCTTTGCCCGAACATCATCCATCGTCATCCGGTACGGATCAGGTCCGCCCTTTTGTGCGTAAAACGAGCAGAACTTACAGCCCTTGTTGCAGATGTTCGAGTAGTTGATGTGCTGATTGCGCACATAGAACGTATCGTTGCCGTTCTTAGTCTCACGTACAAGATTTGCCAGCGCACCGACATCGGTGAGGCTTGGATGCTTCCACAAGCGGACGCCATCATCAAAGCTCAGGCGCTTCCCTTCCATCACTTTTGTGTAAATGTCCGAGATCGCGGATGTGGACAGCTTGCGGTGCAGCAGGGTTGGGCTCATGGGTTTTCCAGCTAACTTTGTGAAGACTTTCACGAGCAGTTTACCTTTAACCGTGTTCCCTTTACACAGCGTTCACGTTGGTTGGCGAAGGTAGACTGCAGGCATGGATGCGATACTCGAAGCACTGCGGGCGATGTCGGTTTGGGAATGGCTTGGGACGTTTTTTGGAATCGCAGGCGTGGTGCTCACGGCGAAGCGCAGCGTGTTATGCTGGCCAGCCTGGCTGGTCTCAATCATCGCGTACTTCGTTTTCTTTCTACAAATCAAGCTGTACGCGGATGCTACATTGCAGATCTTTTTCCTGATCACAAGTGTGATGGGATGGGTCGCCTGGTATCGCGACCAAGCTGCTGATGCGGCTGCGGACCTTGCAGTGGCTTGGACGCCGACCCGTGAACGCATCGCTTATGCCATTTTGACGATTGTCGCGAGCATTGGAATCGGGTTTGTCTTTGACCGCTTTACCGATGCCCACGTTCCATATTGGGATGCCGGATGCGCCGGTGTCAGCGTCGCCGCCCAGATTTTGATGATGAAGCGGCGCGTTGAATCATGGCATCTCTGGGTGGTCGTGGATGTCGTTTACACCGCACTCTATGCCACCAAGGGGGCATGGCTGACGGTGATTCTGTATTCGATTTTCGCAGTGATTGCAGTTGGAGGCTTGCGCGCGTGGCGTAAGTCACTCAGATAGCCCGCTAAATAACTCCGGACTTTTCCAGCTTACGTTTATGGTACGTCAGGTGTGCATCCATCATTTTAAGCATCTGGTGTGCACTGACATTTCCAAGCATCCCGGTCTTCGCTATCACCTGATGGTTCGGATCCTCCGCGGTCTCCATCCACTTTATAAATGCCGCACCTGCTGAGTCAAAACCCTTAAGGGCTTCTTGGAGGTCGATAGTCGCAGGAGGTTCCATTTCCGGTGGATTTGGCACAGTGATACCAAGTTTCATAACAAGCACACCCATTGGAATCATCAGGGACTTTGTTGGTGTTCCGTCAAGGCCAAGCTCTGCACCTTCGACGATTCTGGTTACATAAAACTGCTCGGCCATCGCCATGTGTCCGATGACCTGAGCCGCAGACCACGTATTGTCGCCGGATTTCCGGGTTGCAGTTGCCGGGTCGAGCTGTCCGATGCGGGTCCGGAACGCATCACGTTCCCGTTTGAACCGTGTGAGCAATGCTTGAAATGTCATGTCTCGTTATACGGTGTGACAGCTGTTTTTTACTGCTTTAAACCCCTGATGCGGGGTGAACAGCGCAAGTTATAACCTTTTGTGGTTGGTTTAGCATACTGAAGGATAAAGGGACAGGTGGCCTGACGTAGAATCAACGCATGCCTTTCCCTAATCGACACCTGCCATATGCCATTTTTATGCTTGTCGTGTCTGTCTTGTCTATCCTGTTGCCACAAACCGGTAACCCGTCAATCGCAAAGCTCGCGGGCACGGTCGGCCATCCGGTTCACGATACGTTTCTTACACTTGGCATCATGGACCTCTGGATGAACCGGCCGAAGGGGCATCGGCGTGAGGGTCTCTTGGAATGTCTCCGCGTAACGGGGCTGCTGGCGGGAATCGTTTTGTTTTTCAAGGTTGGGACGTCTTTGCTGGCAAAGTGGGCTGTCACCAGCCCGCTGCTGTCCACGATGTTTGGATGGTTGCTGGAGCTCGGGAAGCGCCCCGATGGCAAGCGGATGGATGGATTTCCAAGTGGCCATACGTGTGCCGTAACGATGCTGGCTTGGATTCTGACCGACAAGTATCCCAAGTTCGGGGCATTGTTCTACGGGATGGCAGCGTTGATTGGTTATTCCCGCTGGGAGTCAAATGCGCATTACGGTTCGCAAGTGCTGGCAGGTGCGATTTTGGGCCTTGCTGTTGCCGGTCTGACACAGCATTATCGGGACCGTGTTGGCATGGGACCCAAAGCGGCTAGCGCATAGAAAAAGCCTCCGCGGATTAATCGTCGGAGGCTTTTGGTTTCTACACGATGCGATGGTCCAGCCTAAAGGCCATCACCATCCCCGAGGCGGTCCGCCTGGTCCGTCGTGACCAGCGCATCGATTAGGTTTTGGATGTCGCCATCCATGACGTGCCCGAGGCCGAACTGCGTATATCCGATGCGGTGATCGGTGAGGCGGTCCTGTGGGAAGTTGTACGTCCTGATTTTGTCCGAGCGGTCACCCGAACCAACCTGCAGCCGGCGGCGCTCAGTGATTCCAGCAAGCTGCTTCTCAAGCTCCATCTCATAGAGACGTGCACGCAGAACACGCATCGCCTGCTCACGGTTTTGTAGCTGTGAGCGTTGGTTCTGACATGCGACAACCATGCCCGTCGGGAGGTGGGTGATGCGCACAGCGGTTTCGTTCTTCTGGACGTTCTGGCCACCCGCACCTGCAGAGAGGTAGGTGTCGAACTTGAGGTCCTTCGCCGGGATTTCGATTTCAACATCTTCGACTTCCGGCATTACGGCGACGGTTGCTGTGGATGTATGAATACGTCCGCCTGACTCCGTAACAGGTACGCGCTGAACGCGGTGAACACCGCCCTCAAACTTCATTTGCGAGTATGCACCCGTTGCCTTGATAGACAGCTGTGCTTCACGCATCCCACCAATGCCCGTGTCCTGGCTCGAGATAACTTCCGCCCGCCACCCCTGACGCTCTGCATAGCGGAGATACATCCGTACAAGCTGTGCACAGAAGAGTTCGGCTTCATCACCACCGGCACCTGGACGGAATTCCATGATGATGTCTTTGTCATCCGCAGGGTCTTTAGGGAGGAGAAGAACCTTGAGTTTTTCTTCGAGAATCGGCACACGCGGCTTTAGGTCTTCCAGCTCATCCTGTGCCATGTCGCGCATGTCTGCATCGGAGAGGAGGTCTTCAGCATCCTGGATGCCTTGCTTGACGCGTTGGTACTCGCGAAATGTCTCAACAAGGGGGGTGAGGCTTGTGTGCTCTTTGGCAACATCCCGGAATTTGTTCGGATCCATGGCGACCGCAGGGTCCATCATCATGGATGCAAGTTCATCGTAGCGTCGGCTGACTTCCAGCAGTTTCTCGTGCATAACCCGTCATTGTATCCGTTAGCACAACAGACCCGTCAGCTGTTAGCGGGCTCCACGGCATTGCTTTCGGATGCTTGTCGACTTTCTTCGGCATCCATAACCGCTTTTAGGCTGGCAATGGCAACTTCAACCATGCTGTCATCAGGTTCCCGGGTCGTCAGGAGCTGTGTCCACATCCCGGGGCGTGAAACAGCCGCAGCAATCGGGTTGTCGCGAAACTTGCCGGCAAGCCGCAGGAGCTCGAATCCGATTCCCGCCACAGGCATCAGCATCGCAAGCTGAATCGGAATCCGATACCAGACCGGCAGACCATAAAACGGAGAAACCGCGAGGACAGAGAGCACGATCACGAGGACGACAAAGCTTGTTCCACAGCGTGGATGGAGGCGTGACTCAGCCTGCACATTCGCGACAGTAAGGTCATTGCCGTGCTCAAGGGCATTAATGGCCTTGTGTTCGGCACCGTGGTACATGAAGACACGATTGACGTGGTTCATGCGTGCCACAAGGCTGATGTAACCCGTAAAGATACAAAGCCGAACCATTACATCCACGAGGCCGAGCTGCCAGGATGCCCAATGTGTCGCGTTGCGGACGGGTTCGATGAGCAGCTGTGGGAGAACTTTGAATAGTCCAATCGCCATGAGCAGACCGGTTACCATCGCGCCGCCAATCGCAATATCGGTTGCCTTGGATGAGCCCGTGCCAGCAGGAGTCTCCTTGCGGTCGGTTGTGCCCGCTTCGGCGACTTTGGCTGCCCAGAAGAGCGCTTTGGTCCCGAGAGCCATCGAGTCAACGAGGGCGTAAGAACCACGTAGAAAGGGGAGTTTTTGCCACTTGGGGCGCAGCGACTTTGGGACTTCTTCGCAGGTGATGGCTACGGTGCCATCCGCACGGCGCGCTGCCACCGCAAAATCGCGGGGGCCACGCATCATCACGCCTTCGATGACTGCCTGGCCCCCGTACATGGTTGCGGAACCTGGCGCGCCCGCTGACGGGTCCTTGGATGGACCAGAAGAAGACATGATTACTTCTTGCGCTGGAAGGAACCGAAGCGCTGTTGGAACTTATCGACACGGCCTTCGGTGTCAACAATCTTCTGCTTTCCTGTGAAGAATGGGTGGCACTGCGAGCAGATTTCTACGGAAACCTTGCCGGTACCCTTTGTGCTGCGGGTCTGGAAAGTGACGCCACACGCACAGTTCACATCAACGACTTCGTAACCAGGATGAATGCCTTCGCGCATTGTTCTATACCTTTCGATGCCTGCGATTCCGACCGCAGAGCGATGCCTATACTATCGTGATGCCCCGACAGATTGCAATGTTAGGACGACCAAAGTGTTGACATCGGGTGTACCGGGTTCTAAACTACTAAGGTTTTGTCGGGGAGCCATGACGCAGCGTGGCGTCGCTAAATCGTCCCGATACGAAAAGTTTGCGAGGTAAGTTATGATAGTCGCCACGAAGCAGCTGTTCGCGCACGCGTACGGCAAGTATGCCATCGGAGCATACAACATCAACAACTTGGAACAGATTATCGGCATGTTCCGCGGATGCATCGACTCCCAGGCTCCATTCATCATCCAGCTCAGCAAGGGTGCACGCGGTTATTCCGACAAGGCATTTTTGGAGGCGATGATCCGTACAGCAGATTCTCTCTATCCTGAAGCCATCTTTGCTGTTCACCTCGACCACGGTGATGAAAAGACCTGCTACGACTGTATCGACTCGGGCTTCTATAGCTCTGTCATGATTGATGCATCCCACGAAGACTTCGAAGAGAACATTGCGATCACCAAGCGTGTTGTCGAGCGTGCACATGCTGTCGGCATCTCCGTCGAAGCTGAGCTCGGAATGCTTGGCGGTGTCGAGGAAGATATCAATGTGGATGAATCCCACGCTTGTCTGACCGATCCAGAGCAGGCCAAGGAATTCGTGGCCCGCACAGGCTGCGACTCCCTTGCATGCGCTATCGGAACCAGCCACGGAGCCTACAAGTTCGCTGGTGGACAGGGTATCCACTTCAACGTTGTTGAAGCCATCCAGAACAACCTTCCTGGCTTCCCACTCGTCATGCACGGTTCCTCCTCCGTTCCTCAGGATGAAGTCGAGCGTATCAATGCAGCCGGTGGCGTCCTCAAGGGTGCCAAGGGTGTGGATGCTGCTCAATACCTCCCAGCCGCAAAGCTCGGTGTCTGTAAGGTAAACATCGACACCGATGGCCGCCTCGTATGGACCCGTGTCCACCGTGAATTCTTCCGCGACAAGCCAGGCGACTTTGATCTCCGTGGTCCAGGCAAGATCTTCATGGCTGAGTACGCTAAGTTCATCGCCAGCCGCAATGAGCTTCTGGGTTCGGCAGGTCAGCTCGAAGCTGTCCGCGCATCCCTGAAGGCATAAGCCAAGGGCGATGTGTTGTTATGGCCCCGGGGTTACCCCGGGGCCATTGTTTTTCAGGGGAGTATTCAGATGTCCATGACGCCAAAGGAACTGGTCGGGATGACGGCGGCCAAACGTATCCATGATGGCATGTTGGTCGGGCTCGGTACCGGGAGCACGGCAAAGTGGTTTACGCATCACACCGCCGCACGCGTCCGCTCAGAGCGACTGTCCATTGATTGTGTCTGTACATCGGCTGTAACAGAGCAGCAGGCACGGGATGCGGGGCTCAATGTGGTTCCTCTTGGCGCCGGGATGACGCTGGACATTTGTGTGGATGGCGCGGATGAGTTTAACAGCGACCTGATTCTAATCAAGGGTGGGGGCGGAGCGCATGTCCGTGAAAAGATTGTCGCACGAGCTGCCCGACAGGTAGTCATCGTTACGGATTCCAGTAAGCGCGTCGACACGCTTGGAGCCTTCCCGCTGCCCGTAGCCGTCCTGCCATTTGCCGCGGAGAGCACCGCGGAGCTCCTGCATCAATGCTTTGAAGTGCCAGTGACGCGACGGACATCCCCGGATGGCACTCCTTTCCTCTCCGATGACAATCTGGCAATCCTCGATCTTCATTTCGGTTTGATCAAGAGACCGGCATTACTGGATCAGCGAATTCGCCAGCTGCCTGGCGTTGTGGATACTGGGCTGTTTGTTGGAATTGCGCATGAGGTGTTGGTCGCACACCCGGATGGCCGCGTCGAATCCGTGAGACCGCCACAATGACTGATACTGAAATCGCACGCCGCTTCCGCCAAATCGGCGACATTTTGGAAATCAAGGGCGAGAATCCGTTCAAGATCAAGGCCTACCGGACAGCCTGCGACACGATTGAAGCCCTGGAAGACAATCTTGCTGACATCGATGCCCGCGGTGAGCTCCAGAACATCCCCGGGTTTGGTCCCGCAATCGTAGGCAAAACACGTGAATTTCTGTCGACGGGCACGTGTGAGCTTTGGGAAAAGATCAAATCCGATGTTCCATCCGGCGTGATACAGCTGGCGGGCATCCGCGGCGTTGGCCCAAAAGTCGCTGCGCAAGTTTTCAAAGAGCTAAATATAACAACCGTCGATGCCCTTGAAGCGGCTGCGCAAAACAGTCAGCTTCAGGCACTGAGTGGCTTTGGCGCGGCAAAAGAGAAGAAGCTGCTTGAGGCAATCGCGGCGTGGCGGCGTATCGGCAGCCGAGTCCCGCTGTGGAAAGCGCTTCCATTTGCAGCGAGAGTTAGTCGGGTGCTCCTGGCATCCGGATGTGTGTCCGATGTGCAGCTCACGGGGGAGGCCCGTCGCGGTATGGACACGCTCTCGGGTGTCCGTTTCCTAGTCGAAGGCGCTGACCCGCTTGCCACCGCAAAGACAATCGTTGGTCAAGGCTGGTTTGATAACGAACCGGCCACATTACAAGGTGGGGACATCACCGGCATCATCGATGAAATGCCCGTCCACTTCACGATTGTTGAGAAAATAACCGGTAGCCTGCTCCTGAAGGAAACTGGACCCGAGGCGTTTGTTGCATGGATCACTGCTCAGCTGCCCGGTGGACTTACCGACGACTTTGCATCTGAGGATGCCATCTTTGAAGCGGCTAGGATGCGTTTTATTGACCCGGAAATCCGTGATCATGCTGAAGATACCGCCCGTGTCGGACGCGGTGAGCTCCGCCTCGTCACGCTTCAAGACTTTACTGCGCAGCTACACGAGCACACGACATGGTCGGATGGACGAAACAGTATTTCAGAGATGGCAGATGAAGCCATACGCCGTGGGTGGTCAACGCTTGGCATCACAGATCACAGCGCCAGCCTTACGGTTGCCCGTGGCCTTACTACAGAGCGACATCTCGCACAGTTCGAAGAGCTTGCGCCGCTGCAAATCAGCTATGCCGAGCAGGACTTTGCGCTACTCGCGGGGCTGGAGGCGGACATTTTGCAGGATGGCAGCCTTGACTGCGCACCCGAAATCCTGAGTCAGCTTCACTATGTTGTTGCATCCATCCATATCCGCTACAAGGAAACCGAGGCGCAAATGACGGAGCGGATGTGCACGGCTATCGCGCATCCAAAGACACGGATTTTAGGCCACCCGACGGGGCGTCTGCTCGGGCGACGTGAAGGCTATGCCGTTGACTTGGACGCTGTCATCGATGCCGCCATCAAACATAACGTTGCGATTGAGATCAATGCGGGACCGGAGCGGATGGACCTTTGCGATGCGTGGGTGCGTATCGGCGCGGCAAGAGGTGCAAAATTTAGTATCAATGCGGATGCGCACTCCATCAATCACTTTGACTGGCTTCCATACGGGCTGGCGATGGCCCGGCGCGCTGGCCTGACCAAAGAGCAGGTTGTGAACTGCTGGGAGCCGGGTAAGCTCGTCGCGTGGCTGCTGAGGATTTAGTGGAAACCTCCCTGCGCCAGCGGATTTTTCCGAATCCCATTATCAGCGGCGATGTCCGTATCCGATATGCGGACCCCAACACAGACAGCAAAGTTTTGTTCGAAGCGGCAAATGGACCCGACTCCGAAATGCAAATCTGGCGCTGGATGCACTGGGGGCCATTTGCAACATTGGATACCTTTGAGGCATTTATGCTTCGGGTTGCAGCGGATCCGACAGGGATTGCACTGACGGTTGATTTGTTGGATGAGAATCAGGCTTGGAATGCCGCCGGCCAGCTGCGCATCATGGAAATTTCAGAAAACGACCGCAGGGCAGAGCTCGGGAGTATTTGGTATATCCCATCGGTTCAGGGAAAAGGTGTTTCACGCCGCGTCACGGGCATCCTGCTGAAGCATCTGTTTGAGACGTGCGACTTCCGCCGGGTCGAGTGGAAATGCCACCACATGAATGTCCGCAGCGCAGCGGCCGCGAAGAGCTACGGCTTTACCTACGAGGGGACATTCCGGCAACATATGCTGGTCAAGGGGCAGAATCGGGACACGGTTTGGTTTTCGATGCTCGATTCCGAGTGGCCCAGTGTTCGTAAAGACCGCTACAAAGGCATTCTTGACTAGCCGGAATCATCGGTCTTTCAGGATAGCATCGGCGTAGAGCTCACCGAGAGCCACGGTTCCTGCGGCTCCAAAGTGCACCTTGCCATGTGGGATGGCAGCGGTCGGCACCACGGATGTCTTCTTGTCGTCATCACTCAGTTTTGCCAGCTGTGCATTCATTTCATTAATGTGGACCCAAGGACTCTTTGGGTGCTGCAGGGAGCAAATCAAAGGCATCTCAGGGCTCTGGCAGGCAACTCGTACCGCTGATGTCAGCTGCAACAGCTTTGTCCCGTAGTCCCGGATATACGGAGTGAAGTAGGTGTCATTCTCGCCGGCGTGCCAGCACAGTCCCGCCGGGATGACGGTATAGCCTCGCTTTGTCAGGTCATTGATGGCTGTGGAAATAAAAGCGAGCAGCTGTTGATGGACATTCCGTTCGGTCTCGGGGCCGCCCGGAAGCCAATCTGGGATCTGCGCACCGCTGTGGGTGAACTTGAGAATCGCGATTCCATCGGTCATGGGGGTGTTTTCCCTGAGCCGCTTGCCAAGAGAAAGTTCGGGGCCAAACGTGCCAAGGTTGCTGACCGGGGCGAGAGGTTCCCAGGAAGTCGATGTCTGGACGCCACCTCCGATGGAATAACGGAAAAGAACCCGCACATCGGGCTTTGCCAGCGCCGCGACCGCCGAGCTGCCGGAAATGTCCTGGACAAAGGCATCATCCCCTTCGGCGTTTCGCTGCCCCGCAAGCACGACCAGATGGACCTTGCTCCCCTTTGGCGGAAATTTTGGGGATGGACGCCGTGTGAGAACACGTACCGTTCCCGTTTTGCGGAGGTATGCAGCCGCAAAGGCATCCCCCATTTGCAGCTGTCCCTGTGTTCCGAAGTGGTAGTGGGGCTGGCCGGAGCCCATTACATCAAAAGCTAAATGGCTGGTCGGGACAAACGTGATTCCCTTGTCGGAATCCAAGACTTGCTGTTGCTGCTTACGCAGGATGGACATGTTGGAACGGTTGTCCATCCCCCAAATGCCTTTGGTGCTGACCTCGCCCATGAACCACTTTAGGTCGGGGATGCCGAGATCTGTGCGTAATTGCTTGATGATGCGGGTGAGGTTGGCAGCGTAATTCCCGTTTATGCGGCGGTCCAGCATGTCATTCTCGCCCTGGTGCCAGAGCACGCCTTCGATGGTGTACGGGATTCCCTGCTCTGTCAGATTTTTGAGGGCGCCGCGGATGAGCGCAAGCGTACGTGGGTAGAGTTTTTGGCCACTTTCGGGGGCATCCCAGTTCCAGTCAAAGGCAGCCGTTGTGCCACCGATTGCAGATTTGATGATGGCGATCGGCTGTTTCAGTGCTTTTGTGACTGCACGTCCAAACGTTACTTCCGGCCCGAAGGCATCGTTTGGTGTGAGCGGTGTCCAGCCTTGGAATCCCACCTTCGGGAGCTCTGGCAGGCTTGTAAAGCGCACATCGGGTTGTGTCGCTCCCGCACCCTTGTAGGTCGGATAGGAGTCAATTTTTGCGGCATGGGCATCGGAGCCGACCATGTTTGACTGACCGGCGAGGATGAAGACCTTGATAGGAGTGCGCATGGCGTAGATTCTAGCAGGGATTTATTCGATGATTTCGAAGCTGGTTTTTGAACCTGTGTCGCAACCTTCATCCTCTGATAGGGTGGAAGGGAACTACATGAAACGCTTTGCACTGCTGTTATTCTTGGTGATTGGTCTTGGGATCGCGAGTGCGGCTCCTTGGCGCAGCACAAAAGCTCGTACACTCAAGTGCTCTACGGGCGATTGCCTCCCGGTGGTCCCGCAGGTGGTTGCGCCGGAAAAGTCATCGGCAAATGTGCGTCCCGCCAAGCGCTAGAATGGGATGGCATGCTTTGATGCTGCTGTAAAGACCTAAGTACTGGATGATGGTTTTGGATGCATTCCCGTCACCAAACGTCCTTCCACTTTTGGGCGACGAGAGAGATATACATATCCTCCCGGCTACAAGGGCTGCATTATGTGCATGACACCTCACGACGAGTACACGATGCACACACAAAATTTGATTACAAAGCTCTTCCATCCCTACAAAAGGAATGGATAACGCTGTTATTTTCCTTGTAATTCTAATGTTGTATGTTAGGATTTCAGGGAAATGTACGAAGTTCGAAGCGATTATCTTCAAACTATCCGGACACGACTTAGTGACAACCCTGTCGTGTCGCTAGTTGGTCCACGTCAGGTAGGCAAGACTACGCTTGCGCGGATGTTGGCTGAAAGCTACCCGGAACCGGTTCATACGTTGATCTCGAAGCACCATCCGATCTAGCACGACTTGCAAATCCAGAGCTGGTATTACGATCCCTGACAGGCCTCGTGATCTTGGATGAAATACAGCGCCGTCCAGATTTGTTCCCATTGCTACGAGTGCTCGCCGATAGACCGGGTGTGCCAGCCCGTTTCTTGATGCTTGGCAGCGCATCCCCAAAGCTCGTACAGGGTGGAAGTGAGAGCCTTGCGGGACGGGTTGCGTTCATTGATGTAACTGGCTTTTCCCTTTCTGAACTGAACATGCATTCTCAGCCCCGATTGTGGTGGCGCGGCGGGTTTCCGCGGGCTTTTCTGGCTAATGATGATAAGTCAGCACGTCAGTGGATAGACGATTTCAGGCGTACATTCCTTGAACGTGACATCCCACAGCTTGGCATCCAGATTCCGGCTGCTACTCTGGGACGTTTCTGGACGATGATTGCGCATTATCACGGACAAGTACTAAACCTCGCAGAGCTTGCCAGAGCACTGGGAGCATCTGAACCGACTGCGCGACGGTATGTTGATATCCTCAGCGATACATATATCGTGCGACAACTCCCGCCGTGGTTCGAAAATGTGAAAAAGCGACAAGTCCGGTCACCAAAAGTGTATGTCAGAGATTCAGGAATCCTGCATGCACTCCTGGGTATCCCGGACGAGGCAGGTCTACAGTCTCATCCCAAGTTGGGAGCATCGTGGGAAGGATTCTGTATCGAGCAGATTTTGCATATCTGTGGAGACCGCGATGCGTACTTTTGGGGAACGCATAGTGGCGCAGAGCTGGATTTGTTGCTAGCCCATGGTGGGAAGAGGCTAGGGTTTGAGTTTAAGTATTCAGACCAACCCCGGACGACAAAATCGATGCACGTAGCACTTCAGGACCTCGCTCTGGACCATATCTACGTGGTGCACCCGGGATCCCACGTGTTTCCTCTGACGGAAGCGATAACGGCTGTTCCGCTTGTAAGCTTGATTGAATATCTAATGTCTGACAAGTCACGTACAGCATCTAATACTGTACAAAGCGCTATAGAGTAGCTCCGTCAGCCTCGCTAGCCAAATACGCCCGAAATGTTGCACCGATGTACGATCAGCGCCCGATAATCCCTAAACAAAGTGTGTTCTTTGGACGGTGGGACCGCCGTCGTATTGATCGTGCCATAACGGTCAACAGTGGCAGCTACGTTTACACGCACTTCACCGGTTCGTGGATCGCTGCACACTTCGACATTTCCCTGAATCAAGCTCCTTTTCCAACGCTTGCCTGGCGTATTGATGAACAGCCGTGGCAGGAGGCAGAGCTTTCATCCAGCGTGTTGCTTGGGTATGGACTTGGTGCGGGAGCGCACGATGTGCAGTTAATGGTCCGGGGCCTCGATGAACACCAGAGTCGCTGGAAGCATCCGCTCGTGGCAAGCGTGACATTCACCGGATTTGCGCTTTCGGATGCCGGCAAGTTTCACCGGCCGTTGGATGCTTGGGTTCATCCAAAGCTCACGATGGAGTTCCTCGGGGATAGCATCACTGAAGGTGTGATTGTTCAGGAAGGTCATGCCGGGGTTGATCCTGGGATGCCCCATACGTGGCCATGGCTTTCGGATGCCCGGATGTCCTATGTTGGCCACACCGCCAGACGTCTTGGTGCAGCGTATCGTCAGGTCGGTTTTGGAGCGACGGGCTTGCTTCGAAGCGGTAGCGGGGATGCACCCGGGGCGATTCAGGCATTCAATGCGATTTATGCGGGATGCCCACGGGATTCATGGCAGCCACAGATTGTTGTTGTCAATCAGGGCACGAATGAGCCCGAGATGTCGGAATCACAGTACGCTGAGCACTATGTTCACTATCTTGGAATGATTCGAGCGGCTTATCGTAAAGCCCTGATTATCGGATTGTGTCCGTTCAACGGAACGCATCGGGATGCCATCAGATGGGCTGTGGATGAGCGAGCCAAACGGGGCGACAGGCACGTTCGCTTCATCGATACTGCAGGCTGGTACGACGGTCCATTGCATCCAAATGTGGATGGAAGCAAACTCTTGGGTGAAAAGCTCGCTGCAGCGATTAAAGTGCTTTTGTAGATGGTAATGACATCTGAGCGGGATTAATGGTAGTTATTCATATTTAATGAAATTTAAAATGCATTGAAGACAGCTTTAATTTCTTAATGAGATCTAAAGCTGATTGAGAGCATTAATAAAATTCAATGATAGTTATTGATATTAATTTTGACTAGGCATCAATTTCTTGACCACATTCCCTGCGACATCTGTCAATGGAAATTTCGGCCATGGAAGCGATCCGTCAGCTACCTTTAGTTACCGACCCAAGCGGTGTGCAAGAGTAACTCAGTTGGTATTTATTGCTAGCAATAGATATTTATATGTTTCTTATAGTCATTATTAATCAAAATAACGCATAGAAAACAAATGTCAGCTTATTCTAAGATTTGAATCATCTTATTGCTAGGCAATCACAGTTTTCATCACATTCCCCGCCACATCTGTCAAGCGGAAATTGGTTCTAAACAAACATAGCTGTAAATTTCGGCTACTTCTCGCCCTGGTATCAATAAGCCCGCTCTGAAGTGGTCGGATTCTCGTTCAGTAATGCCCTCACAGAGCTTCGGCTCATACCCAGCTCACGGGCAATCTGAGACTTGTTCTTACCCTCTGCGTTGAGCTGTTGATGAAGGCTTCCGCATCGAGGGGAAGCCCCAGAAGAGCGTAGTTCTCTGCGCGATGCTCTTCAAAGTCGGCAGGCAATTCTTGGTCACGGTTGCCGTAGCGTTGCGCCTGATCGATCCAGACCTCACGGGTTCTTGGTCGTACCCTGAGTGCCTGAAGAACACACAGCTCATAGGCGATTCGATTGACTCGCTCCGTGCCATTCTGGGCCGTCGTGGACACTTGTTCACCCTTATCGTAAGGGACAATCCCCTTAAAGGGCACCACATCGCTGTGAGCGTACAACATAGCATTGCTGTCCTTATAGCGCACCAGCAGCTCCGAAGTGAGGAGCATCTTGACGCTCTTGGAACCAAAGGTTAGTGCTTCCAGCAGGGTCGGCAAAATGCGCCGGTAGTGGTGACCATAGGAGGTCTTCATGCGGGATTGGACTTGACTCTCGTAGGTGCCCTCCGCCAAATACTCCTGGGTAATCTCGATGAGCTTTTCCTGACCAACCACCGGAATGATAATCTCGCGAACCTGTCCTTCAGGAGCCTTGAGGGATGCCTGAGCAATGCGACAGAGCAAACTGCCCTTGCCATAAACAGGTTTGATGTCTCGCATGATCGCGTTCTCAACCCGCTTCTCTGAACGCGAACCAATACGGTGAACGATGTCGCAGAGCAGCTCGGCTAGTTTGTCACGGATCCCCTGAGCACGGAGCCAACAGAAAGCCGTCTGGAGGGTATAGCGAATGCCATCGGGGTGTCGTTTGACCTCGTGCAGCTCCTCCGTGGCGGTCCGGCGCTTTGCCCGCTCCAGCACTGCCAATGGAACTCCCTCAAAAATGTGTCTCAGGGAGGGCTAGTGCCTGGATTTTCTCCAGTCTCTTTGTCTCAGCCAACACCGTTTTGACATGAGGTGCCCCCATCGAGGTGCGTAGCGTCTGAAGCCCGGAGACGGGATGGACTTCTACTTGCTCCAGTGGCTCCCCGGTGTCCTCATCCTCCATCTCCTCACTCTGAATCTCCAGAAGCTGGTCAAGCCGTTGTTTGGTTTTCAGAGGAAGCTGGGCACTGATTCGCTCCGAGAACGTCCCTTCTCCTTGGTGGAGGCAAGAGCGAACGAGGCGATCCAGTCGGTGAAATCCAGGTGGCTAAATCTGCCGAGGGCGCCGGTGCTCATAGACAAGGCTTCGAACAACGGCAGGAGTGCATCCTGCCAGGGTGAGGTGATTGTCCAGAAGCCAAGTCTCCAGAGCCTTCTCGTCGTCGTAGGTGCACTCGCGATAGCCCAGTTCCTGACGGATTTCGACCTAATGCCGCCTGTTCACCCTCCCTTCCCAGTAGTACTCATTCAGTACTTAGGGGGCAATCTCAAACTGTTAAGCAACGAAAGTGACTACTTGCGGCGGAATATCTGCGCGTGTTCTGGGAAATCGCCCCTCGATCTCAAACAAGCGGAGTAGCAGAGCAAAGCCCAGTCGGTTCGCATCTCGTTTCTGGGTCTGCCCCACGGCGAGCTCTCGTTCGTGAGTGGACAGTGTCCATTGCTTCTCTAGACCTCTTTGATTCCACAGGCGCTTCATTTCGACTCCTGGCGGCACCGCCACGGAGATTTACAAGCTTCGATAGGCTGAGGATAACCACCAAGCCACTATAGCCAGGCAAATCGGGAGGATGGGAGAAGTGGCTGAAATTTATAGCTAAGTTTGTTCGGAGCCTAAACAAACAGAAAAAGTTCTTTGTCGATACTACCAGCGTGGCCTGAAAGCTAATTTATACGAGCCAGAACTAATTGATTTTCTATCTGTAAATACCCCATCGATTTTCGACATGGCTGACTATACGGAACAAGATGGTGATGACTTAATTTATATTTCGGATCGCATCACTGTAGAAGACCTACACTGATCCTCACGGTAACGATGACGAGTTAGGCTCTAATGAACATCGGCCATGCCTAAACGTAGGATATTCTCCGTTTCGTGAGCGGAGCCGCGTGACGAGGCAGGAACGGGTCGTGCAACAACGCGCAGTGTTGTAGAACTGGGAGAAGCGCACGCAGTTGTTGGTGAGGCTATCGAGGTGGGGCGTGGGAATCTCCGAGCCGCAGCAGCCAAGATCGGAAAGCCCCATGTCGTCCACCAGCATCACAATGATGTTGGGCTGGGCTATCATCACTGAGGATGTGTTCTAGGAAAGACTCATCTTTTCCTCATCTCTGGGACGTACGCTGTCGGAAACACGATGACCATTCTCTATGTCGAGGACGAAGAAGAGCTGGCGACACTCGTGACCACCGCCCTGACACGGGCCGGCTATCGGGTGGAGTGGTTCGAGGAGGGAACGACGGCGTTCACCCGTGCCTGTGAGGGAGGGTTTGCGCTGATCCTGCTCGATGGAATGCTTCCGGGCATGGATGGGCTAGAGCTCTGCCGACGCCTCCGAGCACAACGTGACCGAACCCCGATCCTGATGCTCACGGCGCGTGAGACACCAGCAGAGCAAGTGCGTGGCCTAGAAACGGGGGCCGATGACTACCTGACCAAGCCATTTTCTCTGGAGGTGCTTCTGGCGCGGATTCGTGCCCTCTTGCGACGCGAGGGGGTTCATCGGGCGAGTGTGATCACGCTCCGCGACCTTACGGTCAACCTTGCCGAGCGCACCCTTACCCGTGCGGATGAGCCACTCACCCTCACCCCACGGGAGTGGGATCTGCTTGAGGTACTTATCCTGAATGAGGGACGCACGGTCAGCCGGGAGAAGATCCTCCAGCGTGCTTGGGGTGCCGAGGAAAAGATCGGCTCGAACATGGTCGATGTCTACATCAAACAGCTCCGCCAGAAACTTGATAGTGGTGCCGACAAGAAGCTGATTCATACCATCCATGGCTCTGGCTACGCGCTCCTCCGTCCGCGTGAGGAGCTCTCGGCATGAGCCTGCGTGTACGCCTCACCCTCTGGAATGTGGGGGCACTGTCGCTGACCGTGGTGCTTCTAGGAGTCCTGCTACGCGAGGTGATCACGCGTCAAGCACTCGCACAGATGGATCAGGAGCTAATTCGCCGAGGGGCATTTGTTCAAGAAAACTTCCGTGCGGGCTCTCCCCCGACCCTCCCCCCCGCAGGGTTTGATGGGCTTCCCTTCCTACAGATCTACGACCAAACCGGCCACTCCCGTGTCCAGAACACGCCGGCACCAGACCGCGAGACGATCACACAGGTACTACGGAGCAACACTCCACAGTTCAGTCAGAACCAAGAGCAGCGCCTCTACACGGTTCCCTTGATCCGCACTTTTGCCTTTCAGACCGGCCTCCCTCTTGCGCGTGTGGAGCAGCAGAGGCGGGCGGCGACCCAAGCCCTCGTCACGCTCCTGCCCTTTGCCCTTGTTGTGGTGGCGGGCCTGAGCTTTATCCTAACCGACCGTGCACTCCGACCTCTGGAAACGGCTTTCGAGCGCCAAAAACGCTTTACTGCCGATGCCAGCCATGAGCTTCGTACTCCTTTGAGTATTGTTCGTGCCGCAGCAGAGCTCGGGCGAGCCCACGCCACTGCCGACACGGAGACACGCTCCCTCTTCTCCCAGATAGAGCGCACCGTGGATCGGATGAACGGGCTGGTCGAGAACCTGCTCTTGCTCGCCCGGAGCGACGCCGGCAAGCTCCCTCTTCAGCGTGAACCTCTCTCGCTGCCTGCTTTTCTGGAGGAGCGCATCGCCGAAGTGGGTCTTCTCTTCCCCCAAGGGGCAACCGTCGTGGTGGAGGCGTGCCCGCCGGTTTTCACCGCAGACCCACTCCTGCTCACCCAGCTCCTCCAGAACGTTCTCGGCAATGCGCTCCGTCACACGCCTCCCAACGGTACGATCACCCTAACCGCCACCGAAAACACCCTGACCCTCCGTGACTCTGGCCCAGGCATCGCCCCGGAGCACCTCCCGCACCTCACCGAGCGGTTCTACCGTGTGGATAGTGCGCGTGCTCGCAAAGGGGGCGGAGCAGGACTGGGCCTTGCCATCTGCCAAGGCATAGCTCACGCACATGGCGGCACCCTCACCATCACCAGTGTGCAGGGCCAAGGCACAACCGTAGAAATCTTTCTCCCCCAGCCCTAATCCTCATCTTTCCCTCACTTACCGCTCCTAGACTAACAAGTGTGGGGAACTCCCACACCGACAACCCTTTGAGAGGAAACAACAATTATGAAACTTCGCAACATCACGCTCCTCGCGGTTGCCCTTACCGCGCTCATCGCTCCTGCCGCCCTTGCCCAGACCCGACCGGGAGGCGACCGTGTGGAGCAGCTCTTCGCCCGCTTCGACACCAACAAGGACGGTAAGCTGGTCGCCGATGAGGTGCCTGCTCCTGTCTGGAACCGCCTCTCCGCCGCCGACCTCGACAAAGACGGTACCGTCACCATGGACGAGGTTCGCAAGTTCCGGAGTGGAAGATGAGAGGCCTCTTGGGCCTTTCTGCGGCTGTGGTAGGCCTGCTGAGCCTGAGCGGTTGCGGAGGGGCGGGAGCCGGGTTGGAGAGCTTCACCAACCTGCTCAATCTGGATGGCGGAGAGCTAGTGGGTATCTCCCGTGCCGCCGACACCAGCGCACCGTCCGCAGAGCAGTCCTTCCAGCGCACCTTTGAGGATCGTCGCTTTGGAGGGCGCCCCGGCGGTGGAGGCCGCTGGCAGCTCGCGCAGGGGCTCGGGCGTGTGGTTCGTGTGGAGGTTCCTGAGGGAGCCTCCCTGCCCGTGTCCTTTTCGCTCAGCAACCTCACCCTGAGCTTGAGCATCAGCGACGGTGAGAGGGAGATGGAGCGCACCACGACAGTGGCAGGCCCGGTTCTCTTCACCCGCACGGGGGAGAGCAACCAGTACTCCACGGAAACTATGCTCACTCCAGAGACGGCCTTCACAGAGGGCTCGTTCGAGACCCTCCAGGCGATCCTGACCACCGCGCCGTCACCCAACATGGCAACGGTGACGTTGCGCTACGACAGCAGCGACACACTCCCGGCGGGCACCCTCCTACGCTTTGGTCTAGAGCGTGGGCAGGCACATCGCCACTAGACCACACCCGTGAGGCGGGGAGGGGTCTCCTCTCCCCGCCTTACTCAGGGCCTAGTTGTCGTCATCGCGCTTTCCTTGGCGGCTCTTGGCCTTCAGTTCGGTCTCCATCCCCTTTTCTCCCTGCTGTTTCATCAAGGCATCCAGCTCCCGTGCGAGGCGCAGCTTGACCGGACCGAGTGCTGGTTCCTCGGCGAGCTTCTTGGTCTCTAGGGTCTCTCTCTAGGTCGTAGAGCTCCTCGGCGGGACGGTAGTAGAGCCTCTCGATCCGTTGGGTGAGTGCGGGATCGTTCTAGGCATCTTGGGGCTGAACAAACGTAGACGTTAAAAAGGGACACCTAGGGGGGTGCGGAGTAGCCGAGCAAAACCCAGTCGGTTCGCATCACGTTTCTGGGTCTGCCTCAGGGCGAGCTCTCGTTCGTTAGTGGACAGTGTCCATTGCTGCTCTCATTCTGTTTGATTCTACAGGCGCTTCATTTCGACTCCTGGCGGCACCGCCAAAGAGATTCACAAGTTTCGATGGGCTGAGGCGATCCAGCAAGCCACTATAGCCAGGCAAATCGGGAGCATAGGAGAAGTGGCCGAAATTAACATCTATGTTTGTTCAGATCCAAATTCCGGCCATTGAAGTGATATGTCAGCTTTGTATGGCCAATGACTATTAATGGATAAAAATGTGTTTTATTATTAAATATTGATATCCTATGCTATCTAAGATTTCGTATTGTTAGGCAATCACACTCGTGACTACATTGCCTGCCACATCTGTCAAGCGGAAATTACGGCCATTGAAGTGATAAGTCAGCTGCGTATGGTCGATACCGAGCAGCGCCAAAATCGTCGCATGGAGGTCATTAATGGACACTCTGTCTTTGACCGCTTTGTGGCCAAGCTCATCCGTTTCGCCATAGTGGACGCCAGCCTTGACCCCGCCACCCGCCATCCAGCAAGTGAACGCATGCGGATTGTGATCACGCCCCGTGCCTCCACGCTGCACCAATGGCAGACGCCCAAACTCGCCGCAGCAGACCACCAGTGTGTCCTCAAGCATCCCACGCTGCTTCAAGTCCGCCAGCAAAGCCGCGATCGGTCGGTCGGTTTCTGCCGCAAAGCCGCGGTGGTTTCCCGCGATGTCGGTGTGGCCATCCCAGCTCTTTTCGTTTTCCTCACCGCCAGAGTAAAGTTGAATAAAGCGAACGCCCTTCTCGGCAAGGCGACGGGCCATTAGGCATTGCCGGGCAAAATGCCCACACTCTTTGCGGTCAACACCATACATATCGCGAATGCTCTGCGGCTCGGATGCAATCTCAAGGGCTTCCGGCGCCGCCATTTGCATCCGGTAAGCTAGCTCAAACGACTCAATCCGCGCTGCAAGACGTGGGTCCTGACCCGCCGTTTTCAAGTGCGCTTTGTTCCACTTGCCAAGTAAATCCAGCTGCGCACGCTGCGCGGCATCGCTCTGCGTACGTGCGAGGTCATCGATAGGCTGCCCTTGATGCCTCAGTCCTGTCCCTTGGAATACGCCCGGCAGAAATCCGGAACCCCAGTTCTGGGCATACCCCTTCGGAAGACCGCGACCAAGTGTGTCCACCATCACAACAAAACTCGGTAGGCTTTTATTCATCGTGCCAAGGCCATAGGTCACCCAGGCGCCGACGCTTGGAAAGCCCATCCGACTGAAGCCAGTGTTGATTTGAAAGAGCGCCGGAGAGTGGTTGTTTGTCTCGGTGTAGCAGGAGTGAATAAACGCCATGTCATCCACATGCTTAGAAATCTCCGGAAAAATCTCGCTCGCCCACGTCCCGGATTTACCATGCTGGGCAAATTGAAACGGACTCTTCATAATAGGCCCGACGCTGTCCGCGAAGAAGCCCGTCGTGTTGTCAAAGCCTTTCAGCTCCTGGCCATCCAGCTTTGCCAGCTGCGGCTTGTAGTCCCAAGTGTCGACCTGCGACTGGCCGCCATTCATGAAGAGCCAGATAACGCGCTTGGCTTTTGCGCCCTTCTTCGGCGTGATGACCTGATTGGCAGTAGCTTCATCCGCGAAGATTCCGGCGAGCGCCAGCGAGCCAAAGCCCGCTCCAGCCGCCTGTAAAAAGTCTTTACGCGTTGGAGTGCCGACAAAGTGGGGAATACGCTCAAATGCCATTTCAGGATTACCTCGGGGCATGGTTGTCTGCAGCGGCGCAGAGCGAAACCAAACTCACATTTGAGTCTACCAAAACGTGGTCATACTCCCGCAACCGCAGAGCACTTTCATCTGCTAGGATGCCCTATGTTTCGCACGCTCCTGCTGACCGCCACTTGTCTTGCCTTGCTAGCCCTGCCACTGCAAGCGAAAGAAATTCATGTGTCTCCTTCTGGAGATGACCGTAACGCTGGCACACGTTCCAAGCCCATCCGCAGCCTCGACAGCGCACTTGCACGCACAGCTAACATCTCAAAGTCGACAATCTGGCTGGCATCCGGCACGTATCAGCGCACAAGACCACTTGAACTGGGCAAGCGACACAACCACCTGACGATACGGGCGGAGCCAAACGCCGATGTCCATATCACCGGCGCCGCGCGCATCCCGGCAGCTGCTTTCAAACCGATTCCCGTAACGCGCGCCGATAAGCGTATCCAGCCGAATGCACTGCCCCATCTTGTCGTCGCAGACCTCAAATCACTCGGGATTCGGGACTACGGTACACATCGGCAATATGGACACTCCATCAGCGTCCCGACCGCACCACTTGAGCTGTTCATCGATACAAAGCCGCTCACGCTCGCCCGCTACCCCAACCGCGGAAATCTGTTGATCGGCAAGGTCATCGACCCCGGCTCCACCCCGCGTACGGGAGACTATTCCGAGCGCGGCGGGACGTTCACGTATACAGACTCGCGCCATGGTGCCTGGGTAGGGGAAACCGACATCTGGCTGCAAGGCACCTTCAATTACGGGTTCGCGGATGACTTTCTAAACATAAAGGCAATCGACCCATCCAAGAAAACGATCACGCTGCGCCAGCCGCATCTCTATGGCCTTGCCTCCGGTCAGCCTTACCAGCAGTATGTGGCACACAACATCCTCCAGGAACTGGATGAACCCGGCGAGTGGTACATCGACCGCACAGCAGGAAAGCTTTACCTCTGGCCGGAGAAACCGCTTTCGCAGTCATCAACCATTGAAGTTTCGACCTTGGATGCACCGATTCTTTGCATCGAAAACGCCATGGGAGTGACTATCAAGGATATTACGTTTGAGGCATCCCGTGGTATCGGAATCTACCTAGAAGGCGGACGGAATAACCGCATCGAGCACTGCACCATCCGGAATGTTGGCAATACGGGAATCTTCATGGGGCAGGGCGCCCGGCAGACATTTCCGCACACCACCGTGGATGACTACACGGGCGTTCCGGCATCCCGGATGCTTGGGAACCTCCAGGGGCATATCTACAACGACACCGTTTGGGACCGTAAGGCGGGGATAGGCCACGCAATCATCGGCTGCGACATTTACAACACAGGCAGTGGCGGCATTGTCCTCTCTGGTGGGTCAAAGAAATGGCTGACACCGGGGAAGAACATCGTGGATGGGTGCCGTATCCACGACTACAACCGCCGGAATAAGTTTCTGTGGGCGGGCATCAATGTGGATGGCTGCGGGAACACCGTTCGGCACTGCGAAATCTATAACTCCAACTGCCAGGGCATTTATGTCCACGGGAATGAGCATGTTTTTGAGTACAACGACATCCACGATGTCACCCTCGACTCCAATGACACATCCCCCTGGTATGTCGGCCGTGACCCCAGCGACCGTGGAAATGTCGTGCGCTGGAACTACTTTCACCATATTGGCAACTCGGCCCGGATGACGATGGGCATTTACTGCGATGACTCCAGTACGGGCGTGACCGTTTATGGGAATGTTTTTTACAAGATGGCGACCACGCATGGGGTGTTGTTCTCAAACTCTGGCTGGGATTTGAAAATGATGGGAAATCTCATCATCGATCCGATTGCCGCATCGTTTGAGCTTTCAGCGCACTATTACACCTGGGCCGCGGCGGAAGCGCCACAGATGTTCGGACCCAAAGGCCTCCTCCGTAAACGCCTCCTCGAAAGCGTCGATATCACCAAGCCTCCCTACAGCACGCGCTACCCGGAGCTGTTGCCGTACCTCGATGAAATTGTCCCTGGCAAGGAGTGGCAGGGGATGCGGTCACGCGGGAATGTCTTTAGTGGAAATGTGATTGTTGGTGGTCCAAAGGAGCCCGTTAGCTTGCTTGGGGGTGCGACATCAAAGGTGGATGTCAGCAACAACTGGCAGACAGCGGCGGATCCGGGGTGCGTTGACTTCGCGACCGGAAATTTTGCAATGCGCTCCGGAGCACGTGCATTTGTAGAAGTCCCCGGTTTTGTTGCGCCGCCATTTGCAAAGATGGGCCTTCAGAGCGCGCCTGGCCCCCGGATAACTAAAAAAGCCACCCGGTAACTGCCGGGCGGCTCTTCAGTCGTTGTAGAAACGCTTCGCTTAGAGTGGCTTGAGCTCGAAGGCGTGTGCCCGAGGCTTTGCCGCATCCCGCTGCGCTTTTGTCAGAGGGCCATCCGCGGCATCCAGGTTCTTAATCAGCGCCGGGATAAACTGCCCTGCCTGCGGATCACCCGCAAGTGGCACCTGAAACTCACGCCAGCGGCTGTTGTGAATATCGGCACGAATCTGTGTCAGACGACCCACAAGGCGGGCCTGCTCCAGCATCGGAGTCGGGAGCACCGCAAGGTTGATTCCTTGCGCGAGCTGCGCGGATGTGAATTCGCCTGCTGTTTTGCCATCGATGCTAAGCCGGTAGCGACCATTTGTCAGATTCGCTACCTTGAGCAGCTCCTGATCTAGGGCATCCACAAAATCACTGCTCGCGACCGACAAATTGTACGGATTATCGTTTCCATTACCCGGTAGAGAGATCAATGGAAATGGCAATGCATTCTCGGTTGCATTCCAGCGAATCGCTCCGCCAGCCGCCTTGGTAAAGCCGCCAACCTTGGCATTGCGGGTGGTTGCCTTGCCCGTCGATGCATCGATAGCAACATCGGACACCAACGCAGGAGCATTCCACGACTTCAGCAGGCACTCCGCCATGATCAGGTGTCCGCCCCAGTCCGGGTGGACGCGGTCAGGAATGATTCCTGCTGCATTCTTCGGATCGGTGGCATTTGCCCTGCGGAGCATGTCGACAACCGGTCCATTCAAGTCTGCGGTGGTTGCTCCTTCACTCGCCGCCAGCTCGCCGACAAAGTCGGCGTAGCGCAGCAGGACGGCGTTGTAACCACCGGGGAAGCTGACAGGCCGCGTGATGTCATCGAATGGGCTTGGCTTGATCAGCGTGAGGCGAACGCCGGGGTTGTCCGTCTTGAGCTTGCTGACCAGGTGGCGGTAGCCATCAGCGTAAGTCTTGAAGATGTTCGCATCAAATGGACGGTAGCTCGCATCGTTCATCCCAAGCATCACCGTGACAACGCTTGGCTTGTACGATGTGACATCCCGGTCAAGGCGCAGGTCAATCGGTCCACCGCCGCCGCCCGTCACGCGGTCGCCGCCCCAGCCGGAGTGGACAAAGCGGACATCGATGCCCGGGAAGCGCGTCACGATGTACTGCTCGGTCATCAGACTGTACATCCGCTGGTCGGTGATGCTGTCGCCGTAGAAAACGACACGGTCGCCGGATTTTATGGCGAAGTCGGAGGCAGATTGGGCATTCGCAGCACCACCCAGGAGGGCGACACCGATGCCAATGCCAAGAAGCAATTTAGTCATGCATGGCAGTTCGCTAAAGCCCGGACAATTCCTTTGTTTTCATTAACGATCGCCAGTAGCCAAGTGGACAACCCATCACTGAACGTACGCGAACTCATTCAGTGAAATGACAATCTGACACAGCCCGGCGGTGGTCCCGCCGCTTTGCAAGTAGCGAGTGGCATCCGTTTGCTCCAGCTTGGTCGGCACGCGGCCAAGCGCACGCTCAAAGATTGCAGAAATCGTCTTAGCGGTATCACCGGGCGTCTCGGCAGACTTTGCGAATGCTGCGCACCACTCGATGACCTGTGGGTTATTCATCAAGACTAACGCCTGCGGCGCAACCGTGGTGGTCTGGCGCGCACCGATACTCTGAAGGGCATTTGTGCCATCGAAGGCGAGGAGGAAGGGAATCAGTCGACTACGCTTGATGAAGAAGTAGATACTTCTACGTTTCATCGAGACATCCAAGGTACCGGGACCAAACTGCTTGCGGTCGAGCTCGCCGCTGACGGCGAGAATCTGATCACGTAGGTTCTCTGCCTCGATAGGCCGCGCTGCAAAGCGTGACAGCAAGCGGTTTTCGGGATCCAGCTTTTGCTTTATCGCACTTGTTTGGCTGCTCTGCTGGTACGTCTGCGTCAGTACGAGCCGGCGGATGAGGCGTTTGACCGACCAGCCATCCTCTTTGAACTCTGCCGCCAGTGCGTTCAGGAGTTTTTCGTTTGATGGAGCATCCCCGGTGGTGCCAAAATCGCTTGGTGTCGAAACGATGCCTCGTCCAAAGAGCCGTTGCCAGACACGGTTGACGGCAACACGCGCTGCAAGGTCTCCTGCGCCGCGCTCGGAATCGAGTATCCATTTCGCAAATGCGCTGCGCTGTCCGCTGGACCGCCCGCCAATCGCGGGTTCTGCCTTCCACGTGGCTGTTTCAGCGCGGGCAAGGATGGTGAGGAAGCCCTGGTTCACAACTTCAGCCTTGTTGTTTGGGTCACCGCGGCGCAGGAAGTGGGTTTGCTCGAGATAGTCGCCGCCTTGGGTGTGGTTTCGAATCGCCGTGACACCTTCCGAACAAATCATTCCGGTCTGAAGGGTTGGTTTTGGCTTTTCGGCGAGATGAGCATCCACTTTGGCCTGAAGCGCCTTCCACTCAGGGTCTGTTGTTTTGAACCATGCTTTAAGCCCGGCTTCTGTTTCGGGGGATGCGGGTCCTACGAGCGGTGCATCGGTTTGTTCGCTGATGCTAATCCGTGGACGGCCCATTCCGTGGCCGGTGTTTGTGTTGAATTCAAGCCTCACAGTGATGGGGAAGCCCGGCGGGATGGCGGCGGGCTGCTCAAAGGTGAAGACCGCGGTGTGATCTTTGCCAAACTGTGGGTCAACCGCCCAGCCGCTGATTGGATCGCTGTCAAATGCGGCATTTACCGGTAGTCCGGCCTGCTCAAAGTCAGCCTTGGCGCTTTTTATTTTCAGGCTACCAAATCCACCGGATGGCCCATCAATGCGAACGTGGATATTACTGAGCGCAAAGTTGCCATTGCCCGCGCGTCCGGGACCACGGCGTACAAGGCCATCGTCTGCAAGAGCTTCAATACGTACGCTGCCAAGCTTTGTCAAGTTGGTGGTAAGTGTAAATGTCAGCGTCTCGGATGACGGATTTGTCCCGGAAATGCGGTGGGAGCCATCCGGGAGGAGGGTTGTCGTCGCACCGCCAGTGGAAACAAGCTTTTGTGTTGCAGGCTGCACCCAGGTTGGCTTCGCCGTACCGATGGAAGTCGCTTTCCATGCCACAAAGCGGGCATCGAGGTGTTTGTTTTCCCAGTCAGTCACGGCGTCCACGAGCGGTTTGTGCGCTTCGCTCCATGTCGCTAGGCGCTTCTGATCGCCTGCCGGGTCGATGGCAATTTCCTGATCGGAGCGCACCGTTTTGGTGAATGTCGCGAGCATTTTGTAGTAATCGCGCTGTGAGATGGGGTCGAATTTATGATCATGGCAGCGGGCGCAGCCAACCGTCAGCCCCAGAAATGCCTGGCTTGTGACGCTAAGCATGTCATCGAGCTCATCGTAGCGTTCTTTTTCGACCTGGCTCTTAGTTATCTGCGTTGCGTGTGTGCCGGCGCCGAGGAATCCCGTGAGGAAGTTGGCATCGGCGCTTGCGGGAGCCAGCTCATCCCCGGCAAGCTGCCAGGCTGCGAACTGGTTCCACGGCATGTCAGAGTTGAACGCGCGGATAACGGCATCCCGGTATGTCCAGGCATTTGGCCGGTCATAGTCCTGTTCGTAGCCGTGGCTCTCTGCGTAGCGTGCGACATCCAGCCAGTGGCGCGCCCACTTTTCGCCGTAGTGCGGACTTGCAAGGAGGCGGTCAACGACACGGGCAAAGGCGCCGGGTTTGGTATCGGAAAGAAAGGCTGCGATTTCTGTGGTCGTCGGGGGGAGCCCTGTGATGTCCAGTGTGATGCGGCGAAGCAGTGTTCGCTTGTCTGCTTGAGGATTACGTGTGAGGCCTTTGGCTTTCAGGGGCTGGTCGACGGCGGCATCGATGTTGATGGGACCTTTTGCGATAGGCAGGCGCTGGAAGGCCCAATGATTGCGTGCGCTGGTAGCGACTTTGCCCGCCGGGCCAGGTGCGCCGCGTTTTGCCCAGTCAGTAAGCAACGCAAGCTCTTTGCCAGACAGCTTTCCGCCACTTGGCGGCATCGCTGCAGCACCGGCTTCGTGGTTGACGGCCATCAACAGTTTGCCGTTGCTGATAGCGCCTTTCCAGCCATTTGCATTGTCAAGGCGCAGACCCGCGGATGCCTTTGGTCCGCTGTGGCAGGCATTACACTTGGCGACAAAGAGTGGGCGGATATTCTGCTCGAAAAACGCCGCACCAGCCCTGTCATTATTTGCTGGCGTTACGGGTTTAGGAGTCGCAGGTTTCGATTGTGGGGCTGCAAGAGCTACACCGATAGTCGCTGACAGCACCGTCAGTCCGAGCATGTATCGCATGCTCTATGCTACCGGAAAACCATTCGGAAGGGATAATGCTACTGCCGATGGATCACTATGCGGATACTGATGTCCGATGCCACTTTTGCTACGGTTTGTTCGATCAGGGCGCGGCTGACGTCAGGGTTCATTCCACCGATGCCGGCACCAAGTAACGGGAATGCCAGTGACATCAGGTTGTGTTCAGCAGCGATACGGGTCGCGTTTCTGACGCAGGACGTTACGATGGCTTCCGATGTTGTCCAGTACGGTGTCAGGGCTGCTACATGGATGATTCCTTTGATGGGCAGCTTACCCGGTGGCGCGTAGAGTGCAGCACCGGGTGAAAGAAACCCGGCGGTGGTCAGGGGGCGAAACGCATCCGAGCCCGCACGTTTACGAATTGCACCGCTAACACCTTGCGGAAGAAGCAGCCACCACGGAATTACATTGCTGTTCCACGGGTTGACGATGGCATCCACGGACTGATCCAGGATGTTTCCATAGACAACCGTGCAATCAGCCATGCTTCTCTGCCAGATCCTTTAGGTCTTTATCGAGGAAAAAGGTGCCAAGCGGGACGATGCTGGCAAAGCCGACTTTTATTCCCCAAAGGATGCCCTTTTTGTACGCAATCATCGCGTGCAGTGTCATGAACGCAAAGGCAACAAAGAGTGCACCGTGGATGCCACCAACAATCGTCACGCCTAGCTTGATACCAAGAAGATATTTCATCGGCATCGCAATCAGGAGGAGCAGAAGGTAACTGATACCTTCCACAAACGCGATGGCACGTAGGCGCTTTGGAGCTGAGCCAAATTGGAGAATCTGTGTGATGTCCATGATGATTCCTATGCTAACAGGCTGTTATGGGAGTGTGCTGCGGATGCTGGCGATGGCATCGATTGCTGCCACCAGACGCATTTTATTGTCTTGTGAATTCAACCAAGTCGATGCACCGCTTGAGTGTGGCAGCGGCACAACCGGGATGCCTTTGTATTGGTAGACATTGCCAATCCGTTCGGTTAGTGGTCCCGGGCCGAGAAAACGGTTAATGGCCATCGTGCCGAACGGGATGATGAGTTTGATGTCAAGCAATTCGAGCTCCCGGTCCATCCACTCTGAGCACAGCTTTTGCTCAGCGCGGCTTGGCGCGCGGTCGGTAGACATCCCCGGTTTGCGGCCTGGGAAGCAGCGTGTCATCGCTGTTGCATAAATGGTCGTGCCCAGGGCATCCGCGGAAAACCCGGCGGTCACAAGCCAGCCTTTGAGTTTTTCTCCCGCTGGTCCAACGTAAAAACCATGGGTTTCATGGTCAGTTCGGCTGGGAGCTTGTCCAACGAGATAGACCTTAGCCCGCGGAGTGACTAGTGTTAATGGACGAGCGGCCGGGATATACCCGGCCGCCTCGCATTTTGTGCAGGACCGGAACGCCGTTTCAAAGGCGCTCCAATCATTGTCTATGCCTGACACTAGTCTTTGGACGCAACCAGCTCATTCCAGCGGCGGCGGTATGCAATGACACCACCGAAGCTGTAGAGAACAGAGCCCAGCCAGACCAGCCAGATCATCGGTTTAGTGGACAGCTCGATCACTGCCATTTCGCCTGGATCCGGAGCATTCCAGGTTTCAAACCGTAGCGCCTGGAAGGTTGCCAGCTGCTGATAGGTTTCGGCCTGCTGCTTGAGGAAGACGCTCGGAATCAAAGCCTGCTGGAACGCTGGGGTACCCGGCTTGCCTGCCTTCTTCGCCTCTTCGATCGCGCTCATCCACGCACCCTGCATCTCTTGAACCTGATCAGGTGTCGGAGGTGGAACAAACCGGAGGACGATATCTTTACGCGGTCCAGGGATGGTGACCACATCGGAGTACGTGCCGCTCTTCTTGCCCTGACGAATCATCGGGGTTGCAAGAATCTCCTGATCTTTGTATTTGACATTGACGATAGCTTTGAGCTCAATCTCAGGAAGGGCGTTGAATGCCTTCTCATCCCGTGAACGGAACGCTGCTGCAGCCTTGTCATCAAAAGAAACATTCATCAGACTGAAGGTGTAGTCACCAATCGTCTTCGGTTCGCCGACCTTGAGGGAGAACTGGTTGTTCGGCGTATCCGCACGATCCGGGTCATCCATAATCTCATTGGTGTCGCCACCGAGAGCGATGTAGGTATCGCCGAGAAGATGACGATTGATCGCCGGCGGGTTAGCGAAGAGAGTGTCTTTACCTTCCCATGGTGCAAAGTAGTAACTCGGTTCGGCAATCCAGGATGACTTGCCTTCCTCCACCTTGATCTTCATGGTGTTGGTTTTGTCAAAGGGATGCTTGGAGTGACCGAGGTAGGTCAGCTTGTAGCCATCGACGTACTGAGCACTGTCCTTCATCAGGACAATCTTTTCTTTCTTGTACTGGAAGGCGACCAGTGTTGCGATTCCTGCGAGAACCATCGCAGCTCCGGAGTGTGCCACGAAGCCACCTACGGTCAGCTGCGCGGACTTAGTCTTCATGCGGGGCAGAATCAGGACCACATTTGCGCAGACGGCAAGGGCGCTGGTCGCAAAGAGTAGGACCATCAGCGGTGCGCGGTGGTGTGTCACAAAGGAAACCACGGTCATCACCAATGTCAAACCAATAGCGGCAAGGTAAGGCTTGAACAGCCGCTTGAATGCACCAGGCACATCGCCGGTTTTCCAGCCAAGGTATGGAACCAGCGACATCATCAGGTTGACGACAATCGCAATCGGATAACCCACTTGGTTGTAAAAGTCAGCCTGAAGCGCGGAGCCCTGCTTCATCCAGATGCGGGTGATCAGCGGTGCCGACATCCCAATGGCGACGGCAATGCCCATGATGTTCATCAGGATGCTGGCGAAGGCAAAGCCACCTTCACGGGAAACAGGGGAGTCGCAGACTTTATCCTTTGGAATGTCTTTCCAGCGAACGAACGTCAGGATGATCGGACCAGCGGTGAAGAGGATGATCGCGGTGAGCATCACCCAGTACGCATCCGGACCCAACGAGCTGAACGAGTGCACCGAGAAGTCTGCGAGGATTCCGGTACGTGTCAGGAATGTCCCGTAGTTCATCGCTGCAAACGGAAGGATTGCCGTGATGAAGTTGCTGACACGGAAGCCATTGTTCTTGACCTGAAGTGCAAGTCCGTGGAGGAGTGCGGTCAGCAGGAACCATGGCACGATGGATGTGTTCTCAACCGGATCCCATGCCCAGAAGCCACCCCAGCCAAGGGTTTCATATGCCCAGTAGCCACCAAGTGCGAGGCCGAAGCCAAGGGTTGCAAACGAGAACAATGTCCAAGGGAATGCGTGCTTGACCCATCCGTTGTAATCACGATTAAGAAGGCCGTGTACTGCCCAGACGCCAGGGATGGCGGTGGATGCAAAACCGAGGAAGAGAATCGGCGGGTGGATGACCATCCATGGGTTCTGGAGCAATGGATTAAGACCGCGTCCATCCGTTGGGATCGGGCCATCACCGAGCTTGAACGGCGATTTGAGGATCAGAAGACCGAGGAGGTAAAGCTGAATCAAGCCGAAGATTGGCCATACATTAGCGGTGGTTTTGCCACTCTTACGCGCCAGAATCCAGCCAAGAATAGCGGTCCAGAACAGCCATAAGAGGATAGAGCCTTCCTGGCCTCCCCAGAATGCGGCGATCAGGTAACGTGTCGCGCTCTGCTTGCTGGTGTATTCCGCGACGTACTTAAAGGCGAACTGGTGTGTTCCGATGAGGTACATCAGGTAAGCGGATGCGCCGACGATGCCCGCGAGGGCAACCGAGACGCCTGTCTGCGCGATTTTCGCGAGACCTTCCTTGCCTTGCCGTCGGGAAAGGACAAAGAGCACATTTGCTGCAACGGTTGCAACAAGCGCGATGATGAGGAGACTGTATCCGAGGATCATTTGATTGGTGCCGTTCTGGGGACTGGGAGTCTACTTGGTACCGTAGGACTTGGTTTCGGTGCCCTGATACTTGCTTGGACACTTGACGAGCAGGTTGTCTGCCTGGAAGACACTGCCATCCCAGTGTCCGATAGCGGTGATTTCAATCGCCATCTCAAAGTTGGCCGGCTTTGTGTGTCCAAAAACAACTGGGAGGCGTGTCCCGGTTTTCTTTTCGACAAGGGTGAATGCAAGGTTGCCGGATGTCATTTTTACAGATGACTTCTCAAGTCCACCCATGACCTGAACGGTGCCGTTGGTCTTTTGTGCTTCAGCAAACGAGATATACGGCGTCAGGTTCTTGACGAAAGCCGTTCCTGCGCCGACAAGCGCGGCACCAATAGCAACGGATGCGATGATAGGTCCTAGTTTCATTTGTCGTTTTCCAGTTCTGAGAGTCGCTTTTCAGCTGTCGCAATTCGGCGTTCCGTCATCAGCGTGAAGGCAAACAGCCCTCCGAGAATCATAAGTGCAACGATCAGCATGGGTAAGAGGTTCATGCCATTCCCCCTTCGGAAGTAAGCTCCAGCTCGGCGATGGCCTGGTTGACCTTCTCGGCGCGAACAGATAATCGGAACATCCAGACCAGGTGCCAAATCAACGCTATTGCCATCGGGTAGATGGCCATCCGGTAGCTGACATCGAACTTGGCAAACTTTGGATGCAAGGATTGGTCAATAAAGAACGTCGGGATGACATAGCCGAGCATCGGGGTCAGGATGGATGCAAACAGTACGTAAACAGCCGACAGTGCTGCACGGCGTTCTGGGTCCTCAATACTTGCGCGCAGCGTAAAGTAAGCGGCATAGACAAGGAGCAAAACCGCGACTGCCGTCTGGCGTGGATCCCAGTTCCAAAAGGATCCCCACTGCACCTTTGCGAACATCGAACCAGTGAAGGTCGTAAGGAAGCAGTACAGGAAAGCGATTTTGGCGCCGATGTAGGATTTGATGTCTGATGCCAGATCCCGCTTACGTAGGTAGGCGATTCCGTGCCACGCTGCGATGACTGCGGCGACAAGGGCTACATAAGCACACGGCAGGTGCATGGTCACAAGGCGCGCGAGGTCGGGGTTTGCAAAGCCCTGCGCGGCCGGCAGCTTGAGGAAAATATAGCTCAGACAGCCGGCGGTAAACACGAAAAGTGCTCCCTTGGCTACTGGCGTCATTTCTCTTTCCATAAAATTAAAGTACCACCTATCGTTTGTGCCCGGTTCCGTGCGTCTTCGTTTAGCGCGATGTATTAGAAACACCACACTTAACGATTCTACCTACAGCAGTCGCACAGTCCTATGATTGTCAAAAATGTTCGGAACATCAGGTCAAATGTGTTGAGATTTCAATCAAAGAAGCCCTGTTTATTTTTAGTCGTTCCAAATGGCATCGAATAGCAAGAGTGATGCCGCAATCGCAAGGACTGCATAACTCAGTAGTTGTACGAGGATGCCTCCCGACGTGTCGAGGAATGCCGATGATGCAGAGAGGCGCCATCCGATGGCGCGAAGCGTGCCATCCACGCCGCTGACAAACGCAGGCAGCAGGATGGGAAAGGAAAGGGCTGCGAGCAATCCGCCACGCGCGCTGGTTTGTGCAACCAGAGCACCCGTCGTGGTAAAGACAGCTCCCATACCGATGGCAGCCAGAACCACAACGGCAATCAATGCCCCCGGGTGTTTGACCGTGAGGCCAAGGACGCCGCATGTTGTCGGAACCGTAATCACGCAGACGCCAAGAAGCAGGAGGGTATTGCCAATAAACTTACCCGCCCATACTGCCGTCGCACGAGCATGCAGACGAAGAGCGGTCATCGTGCCACGTTCAGACTCGACGACAAATGCTCGGCCAAGACCCATCGCGCTTGCAAAGCAGACCTGTATCCAAATCAGCGCTGCGGCAATCTGGCTGCCAATTTCTTTTCCACCTTCACCATTCAGTGGAATGCGTGCGGTTGAGAGCGCCACTAAAGCAATAGAGCAGGCAACAAAGAGGCCCAGGCTTGCGAGTGCGACGCGGGAGCGCCATTCGGTACGCAGCTCCTTGCCTGCAATCGCCAGCGTTTCCTTAACCCACATAAATATGCCTCTGTACCAGCTCCCGCTCACGCTGATCGTTTGTCGCAAGTATCACGATTCCGCCGCGTTGCTGCTGCTCACGAATCATCGAAAGGACGACCTCCTGCCCGGCTTCATCGAGCGCAAGACCCGGCTCATCCAAGAGAAGTATTGCAGGCTCATGCAGTGCTGCCAATGCGAGGCGCACACGCTGCCGCATCCCGCTTGAATAATTGCCAATCGGATCATCCATGCGCTTGCCAAGACCCACGTGTGTGAGCAAATCGGCAATCGGCTTGGATGGCCTGCTGGTGACATCGGCAAAAAACTTAAGGTTCTCACGTGCAGAGAGCTCAGGGTAAAGGTTTAGCTCCGGAGAGACATAGCCCACCATAGAGCGGAGCATTGATGGTGCACTGCAATCAGCATTATTGACCCGAAGTTTTACATCACCGGCGCTTGGACGAAGCAGCCCGGCGATACAGCGGAGCAAGGTGCTCTTGCCGGATCCATTTGGTCCGAAGACGCCAATGACTTCACCGCCTGTCGCAGTCAGCTCAAGCTTATTCAATATCTTTCGGCCACCATAGCGCTTGGTCAGGTTCGCCAGCGTCAACTCAACTGTCATCAAATTCATGTTACACGCGCAGCGCCTTTCCAGCAGACATCGAACGATTTGATTGAACCTTGACAACATGTGGTACGTCAGAGTACGCATGGAGTCGTCAGGCATCACTCGATGCTTACGAATGCGAAAACAATGCCAATCGCCACGTTTTGGAGACCATCTATAACAATGCACCAGGACGCCGAGCTCATAGCGCGGTGCCAACGCGCTGATGCGTCTGCATTCGATGCGATTGTGGCACGCTATAAAACCAAGATTTATCACTACCTCTATCGCATGACCGGTAATGCTGAGGATGCCGATGACCTTACTCAGGAAGTCTTCATCCGGATGTACACAAACATCGGTAAGTTTCGCGCTGAGGCTAGTCTCTCGACTTGGCTGTTCCGGATTGCTGGAAATCTCGCCGTGGACCGGTTCCGACGGACGAAAAACTCCCGACGCTTGGTGACATCCCTGGATGCGCCCATCCAGCCCGGTGAGGAAGAAGCATCCCGTGATGTTCCGGACATGTCGATGGCACCCGAGGTCCTTGTTGGCCGCCGCGAGCTAGCCGATCAAATCGAAGCCGCTCTCGCAAAGCTTCCGCCTAAGCTGCGGTCCGCTGTGATTCTCTTCGATGTCGAAGGCATGTCCTACGATGAGATTGCGAGTGTGGAGGGAATCCCACTCGGAACAGTGAAATCAAGAATATTCAATGCACGTGTCGCGTTGCGGGATTCGCTGCGGCCATATTTGGAGACAGAGTGATGGAGACGACGTTGAACACATGTCCCAGTGCCGAGCAGACCATTGCCGGTTACATTGATGGCAGCCTTTCCACCGATGACCGCATTGCTTTCGAGCGACACATGGCAACCTGTCAGGTTTGCCGCACGATTGAGCATGAGCTTCGCATGACGCAGTCCCTGTTGCGTACATTGCCAGCGGTTTCGCCGCGTGGTGATTTTGAGGCGCGTCTCGCCGCCCGTATCGCCGATGTCAAGCTCAAGCCTGCCCCATGGTGGACCCGCCTGATGGTTCCTGGCTACGTCAAGCCTGCACGCCGTCCACATGTCGCGATTCCATTTGTTGCTGTTGCATCTGTCGTGGCAAGCCTTGGGTTTGTCTATGTCTCCCGCGTACCAAGCGTAAAGTCTGGAAACATGCAGGCCGCAGTGGCATCCGATGAAAACGCTGTCCTGTCAGAGCTTGCCAATCAACACCACGCTGCCAGTGCATCACAAAGTCTTGGCGATACATCCGGTGTTGTTGTCGTAGCGGCTGACATGGCGACAGGTGGTTCCTGGTGACGATGTCCCTTCGGTGTTGGAGTCTTCTGGCTGTATTGTCAACATTCCCGATGGCGACATCCATTGCACAAACACCACCGGAGCGACCAGCTAAGCCACGCAAGGAGAGCGGCGATCGACAGCGGTTCAGTGGACCTCCCGAAGAGCGGGATGCGCGCCGCGCAATCTTTCGTATGACACGTGCAACGAAGTCGATTGCGTACAGTGCCCGTGAAGTGGTGACATTTCGTGGTGGCACGGTTGAATTCGATGTGTGGGTCGATCCAAAGCGGGGCTCACGACGCGAGTCGTCTGACAAGCGTGGGGATGTCATCGTCGATGACCTGAAACATTGGTGGGTCCTTTCGCAACGAACCGGGACATTAATCGAGCGAAACTCGATGCAGGCTCAAAACGCAGACCGTAATCGCGAGTTGCTTGTGCAGCTCAAAGATTCGCTAAAGGCAGTGAAAACAGGTGATGACACCGTTGCCGGACGGCCGGTTGAAATTGTGGTTGTCTCTCCACGCCTCGATGCCATGGGCATTGTCCGGAAGTTTTGGATCGACCGTGAGACGGGTCTTCAGTTGAAATCCGAAGAACGGGATGGCACCGGACGTGTCCTCCGTTCATCGTATTTCACATCGGTGCAAATCAATGCTGACCTAAAGGCAATCGATTTCTCCGAGCCCAAACCACCTGCCGGTATCACGGTCAAGCGGGATGAAAGCATCGTCCATGCAACTTTCGCGGATGCTGAAAAGGCTGGAGTGTCCATTAGGACATCGAACAGCGTTCCGCCGGGATATGCCCCTCAGTACGTCGAAGTGACCAATGGTGGCAAATGGGTGACCCAACACTGGGGGAATGGAACCAGTGTTCTGTCCTATTCACGCATTAAGGGTGGGCGCGGACCGGCATCCAGTGAACCGGCATTCCGTCAGATTCCAGGTGGTCGTCGGGGATACGTTTGGAGTGCAGATGGCGTGATGCATGTGGTCATTGCACCGCTACCTGATGATGCTATCCGCAAATTTGCAGACGGCCTTCGCTGACACGAATACATAAGCACATGCCTGTGTCACCACTATCTTAACCACCCATCCTCGGTGGTACAATTCGGCGCCTGAACCGCTGACGGGGATGGAGTCAGACGCATGCAAAACAAAGCCTTCAATGGGTTTATTTTGGCCTTATCCATCATCGGTATCCTGATCGCGGGTTACCTCTGGAAACTGCATGCCACCCCGGAGCTGATCCCTTGTGGACGCTCGGGGGGCTGTCAAACCGTGGCCCTAAGTCCGTACTCACGATTTCCTGTTGGCACCGGTCTCCCAATCGCTGCGTGGGGCACCGCCGGTTACATCGGCTTGCTCATCCTCTCCGCAGTGAGAATGCTGTCGCTCCCAATCAAAGTGACCCGATTGGCACAGACACTGCAGGGACTTGGGCTGCTTGGCGGTATGGGAGCATCTTTGATCCTGATGTACATACAGGCAATCGTAATTCGCGCATTCTGTAAATGGTGTCTGGCATCCGAAGTTGTCATGGCATTCATGTTGATTGTTTATATTGTTGACTGGCGCGCACAGCGTCAATCCCGGGGGCAGGCACTGCCACCAACCACCTAAGGAGCTATCCAATGAAGTTCACCAGTGAAGCAAAGATGTTGATTGTGATGGGTGTGATTGTGGCGGTTGGAGGCGGCTTTTTATTGCTAAGCGGGGATGGCTCGATGTTTGACAAGCCAAATCAGCCTGGCGCGAACAAGCCTGCACCAGTGGTCATCAAGAAGGAAGACTTCGATAGCGTTCTGAAGCTCGCGCCGACCAAAGGCCCGGATGATGCCCGTTTCACCGTCATTGAGTTCGCTGACTTCCAGTGCCCACTTTGCCGCAAGATGTTCGCAGCGGTCTGTAAAGACCTCGGAAAGAAAATCTCCGTCAAATTCGCATTTGTAAACTATCCGATCGAAGAAATTCATCAGTATTCACTGCAGGCTGCCCTTACGGGAGATGCCGCCCGCGACCAGGGTAAGTTCTGGGAATACTACGATGCGATGTTCACTGATACCGACCCAGCGTGGAATGATGGTCTGGTGGACGAGCGGGCTAAGGTTGCCGGAATGGATTTCTCGAAGACTAAGGCATACATTTCCACCGATGAAAACATCAAGAAAATTCAGACACTGCGTGACAGAGTCGCAGGTCTTGGAGTCCAGTCGACTCCAAGTTTCTGGGTTCTCGATAACCAAACCGGAAAAATCTCACAAGTGGTAGGAGTGGAGCTGTACAAGGCGATCGCTGATGCCCCCGGAATGCCGAAGATTGACGCGACCCAGTTTGCAACTCCTGGCCAATAAGTGACAAAGACGCTTCTCCTCGTACGTCACGGAGAGACGGCACACAATGCTGAAGGACGCTGGCAGGGTCAGTCGGATATTCCGCTTTCGGATATCGGGCGGGAGCAGGCCCGGCGATTGGCGGAAATCCTTCCGAGGAACCATGCTGTGCGCTTGCCGGATGTTATGTACTCAAGCGACCTAAGCCGGGCGGTCGAGACTGCCCGGATTGTAGGGATGGCTATCGGGGAACCGGTGCACTACCAATCGCCAGCGTTTCGTGAGCGTGGATATGGGAGCTGGGAAGGAAAGTCACGTGCTGAATGTGCAGCACTCTGGCCGGGGCATAACCGTCCACACGATGGCGAAGCGTGGCCGGATGTCTATAAGCGAATGACAAATGGGTTGGCCGATGTTCTGAAACAACATCCGGCATCAAGTTCGATTATGATTGTCGGACACGGAGCAAGCCTCAAAGCCCTTATTGCCAATGTCCTGTACCCGGGACTCGATCACCATGAGCCACCTGGATGTATTCTCTCAAACACCGGACTGACGGTTCTTCAGCTGGGGGGCGATGCTATCTGGCGTATTGAGCGCCTAAATGACACACGCCATTTGGAGACTGCAGAATAGTGTTGTTTTTTCAAAAGCCCACGCAAACACCTAAGGTGGATCCGAAGGACCTCCCAAACTTCGCCGTTGTTGCTCCCGGCATTTACCGTGGCGCAGCGCCAACGGCGAAAGGTCTCGCAGAACTAAAAAAGCTTGGCGTTGCGCATGTGATTGACCTGCGTATTGAGCGCCTAAATGACACACGCCATTTGGAGACTGCAGAATAGTGTTGTTTTTTCAAAAGCCCACGCAAACACCTAAGGTGGATCCGAAGGACCTCCCAAACTTCGCCGTTGTTGCTCCCGGCATTTACCGTGGCGCAGCGCCAACGGCGAAAGGTCTCGCAGAACTAAAAAAGCTTGGCGTTGCGCATGTGATTGACCTGCGTATTGAGCGCCTAAATGACACACGCCATTTGGAGACTGCAGAATAGTGTTGTTTTTTCAAAAGCCCACGCAAACACCTAAGGTGGATCCGAAGGACCTCCCAAACTTCGCCGTTGTTGCTCCCGGCATTTACCGTGGCGCAGCGCCAACGGCGAAAGGTCTTGCAGAACTGAAAAAGCTTGGCGTTGCGCATGTTGTCGACCTGCGGATAGAGCGTAAAGGTCAGGATGAAGAAGCTGCTGCGGCGAAGCGCCTTGGTCTCGAACGCACCCGTATCCGAATGGGACGTGAAGCCCCCACCAAAGCACAGGTCAAAGAGTTTATGGACATCATCCGACAGGCGAAAGCCAAGCCGGTTTTCATCCACTGCCAACATGGGGCAGACCGCACGGGTGCGATGGTCGGTATTTACAGAGCGGTTGACTGTGGCTGGAAGTTTGATGACATCTGGAAAGAAATGCGTCGCTACGGCTTCAAGACATACCTTGCTGAGCTAAAAGACAGCGTTCGTCAGCGAGTAAAAAAATGAGTCGCCAGCTCGGGCCAGTCAAACAGTCACGCCCCTGGTTTATTGATCTTCTCTCCGCAGGAGCATTTCTCATCACTGGATTTGCACTCGTGAAAGGTCTGAGAGGCTTCCCGATAGTCGCTGCTTTTGTCGGGGTGATCGCTCTGGGACTATCGTGGTACACCACACGCTCCGCATTTATGACATTGTTTGGATTGCGCGACAGCCGCAGACGCTAAAAATCGCGACAATCCAAAGCACTTACCTGCTTCGACTGTCACCCGGATGCGGCGCGCTGTCGTGGACTCTTTCACATTCAACGCCTATCCGGTACACGTGTTCCTGTAGCAGTTTGCCTGCGTGATATTCTTTTTATGTTGAAACCATTCAGGATGATGTCATGCCAAAAGTTCTCGTAAGTGATCCCGTTGCTGCCGAAGGCGTTGCCATATTGCGACGCGCCGGATTCGATGTCGATATCCGCACGGGACTCTCAGCGAATGATCTCAAGGCGATAATTTCCGACTACGATGCACTGGCTGTTCGTTCCGAAACCAAGGTCACAGCGGATATTCTGGCGGCCGCGACCAACCTCAAAATCATCGGGCGCGCCGGGGTTGGCGTGGACAATATCGATGTTCCTACCGCAACAAATCAGGGAATCTTGGTTGTCAATTCCCCGGAAGGCAATACGATTGCAGCCGCAGAGCTTACAGTAACGGTTTTGCTCTCGATGGCACGCAATGTTCCCCAAGCCCACGCATCCATGAAGGCCGGCGAGTGGAAGCGCTCAAAGTTCGTCGGAATCGAAGTCTATGGTAAGACCGCGGGTGTCATCGGACTTGGCAAAATAGGCCGTGAAGTGGCAAAGCGCCTCCTCGCGATGGAAATGCGTGTGGTTGCCTACGATCCATTCTTATCGGCTGAACAGGCTGCCGCACTCGGTATCCGCCTTCTCGATCTTGATGCCCTCTATGCCGAGGCTGATTTCATAACGGTTCATGTTCCAAAGCTGAAAGAAACTGCCGGCATGATTGGTCCGGAAGCATTTGACAAAATGCGCGATGGTGTCCGTGTTGTCAATGTCGCCCGCGGTGGCATCATTCAGGAGAAAGCCCTCCTTGATGCACTCTCATCAGGTAAGGTCGCCGCCGCTGCTCTCGATGTATGGGAGTCAGAGCCGGTCGATCCATCGCACCCGCTGGTACTGCATCCAAATGTTGTGGCCACACCACACCTTGGCGCATCCACGGAAGAAGCGCAGGTTGGTGTTGCTGTCGATATTGCCGAGCAAATCGTCGATGTCCTTACCGGTGGCTCAGCACGCTCAGCGGTCAATATGCCATCCCTTGCTCCTGAAGTCCTCCAAAAGACCGCACCCTGGCTCAGACTTGCTGAAAAAATGGGTAGCCTTCAGGCGCAGCTTGCCAAAGGCAACATCACGCATGTCGAAGTCAGCTATGCCGGTGACTTTGATCGCCGCCAAACGGTGCACATCACGCGTGCGCTGCTCAAAGGCCTCCTCCAGCCAGTGCTCTCCGATAGTGTCAACTATGTCAATGCTCCAGCTCTCGCGGAATCACGCGGCATCAGCGTCGCGGAAACCACCCGAGGAAAAGCAGATGAGTGGGGACAGACCCTCACATTGGTTGCTACGGATAACAATGGAGAGCACACACATGTCGGGACGATTTTCGGAAAGAGTGATCCGCATATTGTGATGCTGGACAGCTACTCGATGGACTTCCGCCCCGAAGGCTTCCACATCATGATTCGTAACCATGACAAACCGGGTATGGTAGGGAAAATCGGATCCATACTGGGTGAGGCAGGCGCAAATATCGCTGGGATGTACCTTGGACGCGAGTTCCGCCAGGGCACTGCTGTAATGGCACTCTCCCTGGATGGACCGGTTTCAGAAGCGACAATGGCAGATATACGCGGTGTAGAAGGAACGATCAGCGCACGACTCGTAGAGCTCTAGGAAAAGCCTCCAGCCTGCGCCGATTTCCACCGATAATCCACCGTGGCACACCTCCTGCGGGGTGTGGACCGGCACTTGGCTATGTTTAATCTTGGCTTTCGAACCCGGCGGGCTGAAAACGCACCGCAAATAAAACGCGATCTCCAGCTTGCTGTGCTGGCAGATATAACCTCTGCGCGGCACGGTATCGGGACAGTTGCGAACGCCTTTGATAAGCTCTATGACGAAATTGCAAGGCGGATGCCGCGTGGCGTCACCTTTGCTGTCACATCCGCCGAACGTGCTGAAGGTCGTACAAGTATTGCTGCAAGCCTCGCATGCGCAGCTGTACGCCACGGGAAATCAGTTCTCCTGATCGATGCTGACCTCCGACATCCGCAGCTACATGACCTGTTTGCACATACCGGATTGACCGTTGCTCCGGGGTTGGTCGAAATGCTGGTCGGTAATCTTAGCAGCCCTTCAGATGCAGTCCATGAGACCAGTATTCCCGGACTCTATGTAGTCCCTGCTGGCCGGATGCAAGTGTCGGATGCGAGTGCTCTCCTTGAGTCTCCAACCATGCAACGGATGCTGAAATCACACCTGCCACAGCTCGCTGACATCATTATTATCGACACCCCCCCCGTGCAGGCAGGAGAGCCCGGAAGCAAAATCATCCACCAGGCCGATGGCGTTATCATCGCTCTGCGTGTCGGGCATTCCCAAATGCCCAGCTGCAAAAATGTCCTAACATCGCTGCAACGCAGCGGTGCCCGTGTGATTGGTGGGGTGCTGGTACCGGCAGGCGAGCCAAATACAGGCCCGATACTCGCGCACGTGGAGACGCAGGACATTGACCCGGCATCGCTGCTTGCAAAGCCAAACATCGACACAAAACCGGATGAGCGGCAACCCATTGACGATGAACCCATACCGGTTATCCATATTGTTGCCGGACCACCGACGGCAGATCCTAAACCTGTCGCTGCAGACGATGCGACTGTGACATCGGATGACATACCTTACACCGATAACGAAGCGACACTTTCAGCAGAAGAAGCTATCGCTGATAATGTGCAGAACGTACATGCTGACGCTGAACAGGTTGACAGCGCGCCTCCAGGTGAAGCTGAACAGGATGAAGCTACACCGTTGGAGAGTGAACCAGCAGTAGAGGAAGATATTGAAGATGTCGTATGGGTCTCAACCAACGACACAACCGGCGATACAACGCTGGTTACCTTTGGTGATGACGCATCCCATCGTGAAACACCGACCGATGCCTTAGAACCCGGTGAACCTACGGTTGCCGAAGATGACGATTCGGCGGACGATACCACTGGCACGGATACGACATCTGACACTGGTGCCGAACGGGATGAGACAGCATCGATGAATGACGTAGCGGATGGCACAATCGGGTCAGCTGACAAGCTAAGTGAGCTACTCGCGACTTGGCGACGCGGCGCATACGATGTGGCACTTACAAGTTCTGTGGCATCTCAGGTGGATGAGACCGAGGCGACCCCGTCCGTTTCAGAGCCGGAAAAGCCCGTGACCATCGAGCCCGAACCCGTCATCATCGAACCAGTGACGGAAGACTTAATCGACATTGTCGATGTGGCTACAGCCGCTTCGGATTCCGTTGATGTCACTTCGGCAGAACCACCCGCGTGGGGAATCGAAGCGCTGGAAGTCTCGTTCTCAATGGTCCCGTCCGGAGCAAGTGAAATGACACTGCGTGCTGAATCGACAAACCATGGCGAGCTCGGGTGTCTTCCGATCTATCTTGAAATGGCAATGGTGGTTTCAGCGATGCGCGGGATGCAGGCGGAGACACCTGGTCCTGATGCGACCGATGGCCTGAGGGCACTCCTTGAAACCAAGTCATCCAATGCTAACGATAACACGGCTCTGCGCCTGCGGGTTGGCTCCATGGATGCACCGCGAATCGATGCGACCTTGCACGCGGATGGTATCTGCCATGTACGTGCCGGAGAGACGCGCGGTGACACGCAGATCAGTGTGACGGCGCCTGATGGTGGGACAAGCTCTATTGTCGCTACGACATCGCTTGCTCCGATGGAAGGTCGAGCTGTCATTACCCTGGAGCGGGAAGTCCTCAGACGCCCATATGGGGATGTCCGCTTTATCAATCGGATTCGTCTTCAGTTGATGAAGTAGGTCTGGTTAGAGTCCTGCGGATATATCAGCCTTGCGGAAGCGCGGATGTGTCTCCGGGACACGGAAAATCATCAGTGCAGCGCCAATGAGTGACAAAGCGGTCATCGCGATGAACATCTCGTTAAAGCCAGACTTTTGTAAGATGAATCCGCAAATCCACTGACCAACGGCGGTCGCAAAGCTCGCGGTCACGCCAAGGCGGGCCTGCTCGGTCCCGCGACGATGTTCTTCGGCACAGTCATTCACCAGTGTTATTCCCACGGTCCCGATGATGCCGTAGTTCAGCCCATGCATGGCTTGTACCACCGCTGCCCAAGTGGGTGTCGGAGCGAAGATATAACCCAGCAGCCGAAATGGGAGAGCGATAAACGCCACGATAAGGGCTGGCCGGCGACCATAGCGGTCGGAAATACGCCCGATTACGACCATCATGATGATTTCAGTGATGACGCCGGCGATGAAAAACGATGCAAGTGCGCTTGGCTTTGCGTGGAGCCGCTCCGTTATGTAAAGAGACAGGTTACCCGTCACGCCATAGAGCGCGGCTTGGTAAAAGAAAAACGCGAGCAGATAGCGGGGAATCAGGTGTGGAGCAGGAACGTGATTGCTCTGCTTTTTTTTGCCAGCTGCGTCGTGGCCCGCGAACGCGCTGTTTGGCTGATGTCCGCGACGCGGATCAGGAATAAACCAGGCGAGGACGGCGACGAGGGCAAAGAACATCGGGCCGAAGATGTAGACCGGGCGAAGATCCGCGACCGACATGTGCGCACTCTGAGGCAGCAGCTTACCGGAAATCTGAGCAACGATGACGTATCCGATGCTCCCATAGACGCGAAGCTGGGAATAGGCATCCCCGCTGCCATCCGGGCCCACCAGGCGCCCGATAATGACGCCTCCCACGATGTTCAAGTACTGATAGCCATTGAGAACGATTGCCTGAAGGAGGAAGAATTTCCAGGGACCTGTGACAAAGGGGAAGGACGCCATCGCTGCCGCGGCTGCGATGCCACAGATAAACATCACGGGCCGGCGGGCATCAAGCTTATCGGAAAGCCTGCCAAGCAGTGGTTGGATACCAAGTCCTGTGAGCAGGGCGCAGCTCGAAATGATGTTGACTTGCAGAGTCGTGAGCCCGGATGCTTTCCAGAATGGCGCGGTGTACGGCTCAAGGAGTCCATAGACGGAGACGGTCACGGCCATGACAAAGCTCAACAGAATACACTTCGCCCAGCTAACCCCTGGGAGGATGCTCTCTTTAGCCAGCATTATGATGTTTATTAAAACTGAGGAGAGCTTTGCGGTGGCGGAACGAAGGATGCGATTCATCTACGAAGAAGTACAGTATGAGCCCACCGATTCCCGCTACGGCGCTCATCGTAAAGAACATCGCCGTGAAGCCGTAATTTTGCATCATCCAGCCGCAGAGCCACATGCTGATTGCTGTCGAAATGCCTGCCGTCACTGCGAGGCGTGCCTGCTCACTCCCGCGCTTGGATTCTTCTGAGCAGTCATTGATGTAGGCAATGGCGATGGCGCCGACGATTCCGAAGTTCAGGCCATGGAGAGACTGCACGACGGCTGCCCAGAGTGGTGTGGGCGCGTAGTTGTAGGCGATAAGGCGGATGGGGAGCAAGCAGAACGCGAGTAGCAGCGCAGGACGCCTTCCGATGCGGTCTGTGAGTTTGCCTACTTGGAACATCACCAAAACCTCTGTCACAACCCCGAAGGCGAAGAAAATGCCCAGGTCAGATGGCTTTGCGTGCAGGACCTCGGTCAGGTAAATGGGGAGGTTGGCCGAAACTCCATAGAGAGCTCCCTGATAAAACGCGAAGGCTAGAAGAAACGGCGGAATCAGCTTAGGCATCGGCTGGCTGTTGTGAACCTTGGATGCCTTTGCCGTTGATTCAGCATCATCCGTTGTCACCAAATCGTGGACAATGCTCTCACGTTTCGGGTCCGGGATGCGTGTTGAGAGCATCCCAATTGTGATGTAAATAATCGGACCTATGACAAAGATAGGTTGCAAGTCAGTGGCTGTCAGTGTGCCTCGGTTTGGGAGCAGCTTGCCGCAGACGATGGCTACGATGATGTATGTGATGCTTCCCAGCACCCGAAAGCGCGTGTAGGCGCCGCCGCTGCGGGCAGGACCTGCAATACGCCCAATGATCACGCCGGACACAGTGTTCAAATATGTGAATCCATTGGTGCCGAAGATCGAGAGTATGAGCAGAATGATAAACGAGTTCGATGCGGGGAAGAGGCTGTAAGCGATTGCGGCGACGATGGCAGCGCCAAGAATCAGGGGTTTACGGGCATCCCATTTGTCGGATAGACGACCGATTAGTGGTTGAACAACCATCCCGGAGAGAAGAGCAATGCCCGCAACGAGATTGATTTCCCATTTACTGAGGCCGGCGGCGAGGAGGTAGGGGTTTGTGTAGGGCTGGATGATGCCAAAGCTTCCCGTAATAAAGGCCATCATTAAGCCCAGAAAAATACACTTTTCCCAGGAAACACCGGGGAGTGGAGTTGGGAATCGCTTCAGCATGCGTCAGGTCTTGTCCAATGTGGCATTCCCAACGGCAGTCTGAACCTGTACCGTGGTGCCGCCCCCATTGACCATCCCTGCATATACCGCGCCCATGTCTCCCAGAGCTCGGTTGCTCTTTGGGATGTTCCATGCACACCTTGCCTTACCATTTGCGGTAAGCACCGTTGCCAACATTTTGCTGTTTCCCGGGACCTGAACCGTCACATCACCGCTTCCACTTTGACAGAGCAGCTCCGTCTTGGGAAGCTTTGTGAACACGGCCTTGAGGGTACCGCGTTGTGTCTGGAGAGTGCACTGGGATGCCTCGAGCAGTGTGATCCGGTCACACTTGATGTCACCGCTGTTTACCGAAATGGTGAGGTCGCCGACGGTGCCATCCATTTCGACATTGCCTGTACCAACGGTCACGACAGCGCTTTTGCGTATTTTCTGGTCCCGCAACCGAACCGGTCCTGATTCTGAGCGACACGTAAGATAAGCAAACTCACCTTGAAGGTTGGTTTCGCCCTGAATGATGCTGGTGCTGACGGTCAGACCCGGTGGAGCGGTAATTTCTATAATGAGGCGAACATCCGCTTCCTCTTTGGCATCGATTGCATATGATGGCAGTCTATCGGTCAGTGTCACAGTGCGGTCGCCAAACTCAACCAGCTCAAGGGAGTCATCCAGAAGTGCGCGGGCGACTTCGCGGCGCTTAGCCTTCACAATGCGCGTGGTCTTCATTGAGAGCGTCTTTGCCCCATTGTTGACCTGGAAGCGGATATCGCCTACCTGAACGGTTAGTTTAATCGACTGCACCGAGCGAGCCGGGTAAAGCCATGGCATTTCACGCTTTTCCTCAGCCAGGCGTCCGCGCCTTAGGCTGATGCGAAGGGGTGTTCCCGGCAGTGAATGCATATGACAAATTACCCCGGGTCAGGGTATTTCGTCACGCTAAGATTTCGGCGATTAGATGCACACCAGCGTTGTCTATCCGAGGACCACCTTGATGATAAGGCCGGCGGTGACTGCGCCGGTCAGTGAGCATACAAAATTGACGGCATCGTTGTTGAAGCCCTTTAGTCCCCGGTACAGACGGGTGCGCTTGCCGCAGTGATAGACCTTCTCTGTCGTCGTTGAGCAAATCGCGCATCTGCGGAGCTCCTGAATCGTCGAGCCGAGCATTGTGTCTGCCGCTGCTCCCAGAATCCCACCAAAAATGACGGCAAACGACACGGGGCTGGCTACCTGCCAGTTGGTGATTGACATCCATCCCAAAATGGCCAGCGTTATCGCCCCGCCAATCGATCCATAGATTCCGGCCATTGTAATTCCGCCACTCGTCCCCGCGAGGACAGGCTTGCGTGTGAACCAGTCGACCGGATTGGTTCCGTACGTGCGCCCGATTTCTGTTGACCATGTATCCGCCATCGCAGCAGCGATTGCGCCGAGAAGTGCGGCATCCCAAACCGGATTTCGCTTGCTCACAATAACCATGATTGCGCAGAGGGCTGCGACGCCGCCATTCGCCAGAACCTGAGCCGCATCGCGTTTGTCACCCTTTGCGACAACATCTTCAGCAACCGATGGCGGCAAGCTCTTTTTCCGATTGCGTGAAAGGTAGGCGCTGGAACCGAAAAAGAACAGTAAACAAATTGTTCCATACCACGGCGCGCAGGCGTGAATGACGGTACCAATGATGACGGCGGCCACGGCGCCATCCCGTGTTAGCATTTTCAGCCTGTAAGCAGGCATGATTATCCCAAGGGCTAAAAGGAATGCGATTGCAAGTGACGTGATGGTCATAATGGTCATAACTGTTGCCGTTGCAGTAATCCGCATCGCCAACGCTCCATTATGGTGCCCAAAAACTCATCACGGTATGTCTTTTGCTCACACAGTGGGGAGGACAACGCAAACTGCGCCGATGCGTGGTATCACCTTTCGCTGGATGGATGGATTTCTAAGTATCGATAAACCTGCCGGATGGACCTCTCACGATGTGGTTGGTTTCATCCGAAAAACCTTCCGTACCAAGCGCGTTGGCCATGCTGGAACATTGGACCCGGATGCGACCGGAGTGCTCCTTGTCGCCGTCGGTAGTGCCACGCGTCTGCTACCCTATGTTCAGACCGAGCCGAAAATTTACGAAGCGGTGGCCGCATTTGGTATCGCTACGACGACTGAGGATGCCGGCGGTGTAGAGACTGCCCGCGTATCCGCTGTCAATCTGACTGCAGCTGATGTTGATGCTGTTCTCCCACGCTTTATCGGTGATATCGAGCAGATTCCGCCAATGGTCTCTGCGGTTCACCACAATGGCCAGCGCCTCTATGACCTTGCCCGCAAAGGCATCACGGTCGAGCGGGCCGCACGAACAGTGCGCATTTATAGCATCACGCAAGGCACGTTCACTGCCGGGGATGTCGCATCGTGCGCAATGTCCATCAGCTGCGGAACCGGAACGTATATACGCACACTTTGCGTTGATATCGGTGCTGCGGTTGGCTTGCCGGCCCACATGGCAACGTTGCGCAGAGTCCAGGTTGGTCCACACCTGGCTGAAGGCAGTGTAGCCCCCGAACAGGCCGCGGAAGCGCATTTGCGCCCGATGGCAGACCTCCTCCCGGAGTGGCCACGCATTGCTTGCGATGAGGCTGCGCTCAAGGCACTTTCGTTTGGTCGGGAGCTAGGGTCCGAATATTTAGATGCATCAACCTGCAAGGCAGTTGTAGATAATGACCCGGCACCGCACGCGCTCGGAATTGGCCCGTGTGGAGAGATTGTCGCGCTGCTAAAAGCTACATCGCGTGGAACCTGGCAGCCGATTCGCGTGTTTCTGGATGTCGAAGGGAGCCCAAAGCGTGGCTAAACCAACATCCGTAGCAGCCCTCGGTATCTTTGATGGCGTCCACCGTGGACATCAGGAACTCCTAAGACAGGCAGTGATGCTTGCAGACGACATTGGCGCTACCCCGATGGCAGTGACGTTCGACCCCCATCCCCAAGCCCTTCTCCGTCCTGAAAGTGCGCCTAAACTTTTGCAGACGCTGTCATCACGTGTACAGCAGCTTCACAATTACGGCGCGCTGCGCGTTGATGTCATTCCGTTTACATCTGAATTTGCATCGCTCAATCCAGAGGCGTTCCTTTCATCCATTTGCGATGGTCAGGCGAACGTTACTGGAATTGTCGTAGGAGTGGATTTTCGCTTTGGCAAGGGGCGTAGCGGAGATGTAACGACGATTAGTACGTTTGCCCAGAAGCGCGGAATCGCGGTTCGCATCGTGGATGAAGTGATGCACAAAGGCATCGCTGTCCGCTCGACGGCTGTCCGCACGGCTCTTTATGGAAACGACTTGGATGGTGTCACGGCGCTGCTTGGTCGCAACTGGAGTCTGACCGGTGGAGTGGTGCGCGGCAAGCAGCTCGGGCGTCAGCTGGGCTGGCCGACGGCGAATGTTGCGCATGGGCACGACCTCGCAATGCCGGTCCCCGGCGTGTACGCCGGCTGGGCGGAAGGCAGGTTTGGCCGCCGGATGGCCGCGGTGTCTATCGGGACCAACCCAACCGTTTCAGAGGGCAATCCGGTTACGTTTGAAGCCTATCTGCTTGACTTTGATGGCGACCTCTACGACACAGAGCTCACCGTTGGCATTGCCGCGCATATTCGTGGCACCGAGAAATTCGCAAGCCTGGATGCGTTGAAAGCACGGATTGCGCAGGATGTCACAGAGGCCCGGCGGGTGATGGCGGGAACTGTGTGGGAGAATGTCTCCGAGCATGGATAGCGCCTACTACCAGCAAATGTATGCACTCGAGGATGGCCACTGGTGGTTTATCGCGAGGCGAGAGTTTGCCCGAACATTACTGAAGCAGGCTGTCGGGCCACAGGACCAGCCGCGAATTCTCGATTTGGGCTGCGGTACCGGTGGCATTCTCGATTCCCTCAGGGGCATTGGACCTACCACGGGCGTTGATGTCGAACCAATGGCCCTTGATTTCTGCCGTGAACGTGGGCACACGGATGTCATCGAGGCGAGTGGTACCGACCTTCCTTTCATGGATGCTTGCTTTGATGCGGTGGTTGCGCTCGATGTATTCGAACACATCGATGATGACTGCAAAGCCATGGACGAAGCATTTCGCGTACTGAAGCCGGGTGGCGTGGCCGTGATCACTGTCCCTGCGTACCAGGGGCTTTGGAGCCGCCACGATGTCGCATTGCATCACCACCGTCGCTACACGCTTCGCACTCTCACGCAGCGCCTGCAGACTGCGGGGTTCACCGTACAGCACAAAACGTATACGGTCACAAGCCTGCTCCCGATGACCTGGTTTATCCGGCGCGTCCTCGGACCATTTCGAAATTCAGGAACACCCGTCTCGGACATCAAGCCAACCCCAACGTGGCTGAACCGCGCATTGCTTGGCATATTGAGGATGGAAAATTCGATTGCAACCTGTTGCAGTGTTCCATTTGGAGTGACGGCAGCAGCAGTGGTTCGTAAGCCTGCCGCCTGAAACCCCCTTGATACAATAACGCGTGACTACGCAACGTACCGCAAGCATTCAGCGCGCAACATCCGAGACATCAATCGACCTCTCCATCAACCTCGATGGACAGGGGACATCGACCCTCACCACCGGAGTTGGCTTCTTTGAGCACATGCTCACGCAGATTGCCCGGCATGGTCTGGTCGATCTGACCATTAATGCGACCGGTGATCTTCATATTGATGATCATCACACCGTTGAAGATGTTGGGATTGTCCTCGGGATGGCGCTTCGCGAGGCGCTTGGTGACAAGGCTGGTATTGCCCGCTACGGAGATGCGACTGTCCCAATGGATGAAGCGCTTGTGCTTTGCGCACTTGACTTCAGCGGTCGTGGTCAGGCATATGTCGACCTCGACCTGCGTGATACGCGCATCGGGACGTTTGCCACTGAGCTGGTGGAAGAGTTCTTCCATGCCGTTGCCCGAAATGCAGGGATGACGCTTCATATCCGTTCGCTTGCGGGCAAGAATGCTCACCACGTCGTGGAGGGTGCATTCAAGGCATTTGGCCGCGCGCTCCGAATGGCAATCTCCAACGACCCGCGCGTCATCGGTATTCCGTCCACCAAAGGCTCGCTATGATTGCGATTATCGACTACGGAGTGGGCAACCTCCGCTCCGTACAAAAGGCATTTGAGGCGGTCGGGCAGCAGGCAGAAGTCACCAGTGACAAAGCGATTATTGAAGCGGCAAGTCATGTGGTTCTACCCGGGGTAGGTGCATTCGGTGCCGCGGCCGCGACGCTGCGAAGCCATGGCCTCGAGGATGTTGCCCGCGATGCGGCCCTTAGTGGACGACCGTTTCTTGGCATATGTGTCGGGATGCAGCTGCTCTTCGATGTCAGCTTTGAATACGGTGAGCACGCAGGTCTTGGGTTGCTGCCTGGTACGGTGGTCTCGTTTGACACAACGAATCCGCAGGCAAAAGTACCGCAAATTGGTTGGAATGCGATTGAGTGGAAGCAAGAAAACACGCTTACGGCTGCGGTGCCAAGCGGCTCGATGGCCTACTTTGTCCACTCGTTTTACTGCAAGCCGGCAGAGTCATCCGATGTCCTGGCGACGACCTTTCACGGTATTGAATACGCATCCGCTGTCCAGCGTGGAAACATAACCGGCGTGCAATTCCATCCGGAAAAATCCGGGGATGTCGGTCTTGCGATTATTCGGGCGTGGGCGGAGAGTGCAAATGTTTAATCCGATTCCGGCCATAGACTTAATGGGTGGTCAGGCTGTGCGTCTCCGCAAGGGCGACTTCGAGACCCGCGAGCAAGTCGCAGATAATCCCATTGATGTCATCAAGAGCTTTGCTAACGCTGGGGCAACACGCGTGCATATCGTGGACCTGGATGGAGCACGTACCGGCGCTCCCGTAAATCACGATGTCATCGCACAGATGATCGCTGCAGTGGACATTCCTGTTCAGGTCGGCGGGGGTCTTCGTACATTGGATAGGGTGAAAGCAATTCTTGCGCTGGGGGCGGACCGTGCTGTCGTTGGGACTAGCGCAGCGACGGACCCTGAGCGGATTGCCGAAATCCTCGGCGCAGCTGGTGACAGTATTGTCGTTGGCGCGGACATGATCGATGGCTTTGTCGCGACACATGGCTGGCAGGTTTCATCTGGTGAGCGTGTTGAAGATTTTGGTAAGCGAATGGTTGGCCTTGGAGCGCAGAGGTTTCTGTTCACGGATGTTTCCCGGGATGGCATGTTGCAGGGGTGTAATGTGGATGCAACGGCAGCCTTTGCACTTGCGATCGGAAAGCCTGTGATTGCGAGCGGAGGCGTCCGGGACATGAGTGATATCCGTGCGCTGGTTGCCCGCCACCACGATGGAATCGAAGCCGTTGTGATGGGCAAATCTCTCTACAGCGGGACATTGGACTTGGGTGATGCATTGGCATATGCCCGGGAACAAAGTCATTAACTACGGCGTACAAAACGATTATGCATGATGGTCCGCCGCTGGCGTTTCTCCTCCTTTTGGGTAGTTGGATACCGATTCTGGCGCTCAAGAGTCTGATCAAAGAGTTCCGCGGCAAGGATGGCGGCTCTAAGCGGGCATCGTCATCCGAAATAGAGCAACTCAAAGCGCAGGTTGCAGCATTGAATGAGCAAGTGGAGCAGCTGCGTCACACGGCGACCGGCTTTGATCTTTCCTTCGATAAGCGTCTTTCGGAAATCGAACTTCAAGCAAGGCTATCAAAGCTCTCCGATGTCAGTGCATCGGAGACGCTTCGCCAAGGTGGGCATCCATGACAACCGAGCACCTTGTCATTCTCTGTCTGTTTGGATGGATCCCGATTACGGCATTGGGTTCGCTCATCAAGACGATGCGCGGTGGTGGTGGCAAGGCTGGAAAACTCAATGCGAAGCAAGCGGATGCAATGCAGCTTGAGCTGCAATCGCTCCGTGCCGAGCTGGATAAGCTAAGGGACACATCCACAGGTTTCGATATCTCATTTGACAAGCGCCTCTCGGAGCTGGAGCTGCAGGCGCGTCTCGCGCGGCTCAAGAATATCGAGGCTAACCAAGGACAACAACAAACCAATCACCGGTAGGTGTAAGATACGGGTGCTATGAGATTTGCCCCTGCATTCGTACTCTCCACTGTTGTTGCCGCGTCCGCATTTACGGTTAATGCGCAACCCGCACTACAGGTTCAAACGACGATTGTCTCTCCGAACATCACCGGAAACATCCAGCATGCGCCGATCAACGAGCAAAGTGGTCTGGTCAAGAGTCGGCACTTCAAAGATACATGGTGGGTGCACAATGACTCCGGCGACAGTGCACGCATCTTCGCAGTCAAGCTGGATGGCAGTGTTATCTACCCGCCGTTTTTACGCGACATCCGCACAGGCAAAGTGGATTCCAAGAATCCAAAGGTGCTCTATCAAGGAATACCAGTGGACCTTGCCGCGAATCATGACTGGGAGGACATCACGACGGATGGCACCAACCTCTACATCGCGGATACAGGTAACAATGGCAATGCCCGGCGTGATCTCGGCGTCTATGTCGTTCCCGAGCCGAACCCGACGGCGGCTGAGCGTGCGACGGCTTTGCGACGTATCAGTATCCGTTACCCTGACCAGACAGCATTCCCGGATCCGCAAAACTGGCAGTTTGACTGCGAGGCTGTATTCCACTACCGCGGGCGGCTTTGGTTTCTGACCAAGCACCGGATGCCAGGAAAGATTTCGATTCCGCAGACAGGTACAAAGCTGTATGCAATGCCACTGAAGGTTGTGCAAGGCGATGTCAATGTCCTCGAAAAGAAAGACAGCCTGCCGGATATGGGCGGCTGGGTTACGGGTGCATCCGTGTCACCCGATGGCCGTACGCTGGCCGTATTGACGCACTTCCCAAAGGCGAGTGTGTGGTTTTTCGAGCTGGATGGCAAGTCTGAAAAGCTGCTGCAAGGGAAGAGGCACCAGGTCGTGATCCGTGATTCCGGTCAATGTGAGGCCGTCGCATTTGATGACAACGACACAGTGATTGTTAGCAATGAAGAAGGACGCCTGATGGCAATAGATATGCCACGCTGAGGACGTTTCGGTGCGCATCATTGTTTAGTGCAGATATAGGGTACGCTAGGAGAAACTCCAGCGATGAGGTGATGGACATGAAGGACGTATTGAACACAGTTTTGGCACTCGGTTTGCTTGGCATGATGACCGGCGCACAGGCCGGTGGACCAGCACCCAAGAGCGTGCATGACTTTACAATGAAGCGCATCGATGGCAAGCAGCAGAAGCTTAGCGCATACAAGGGTAATGTTGTCCTCGTGGTCAATGTTGCAAGCAAGTGTGGACTGACCCCTCAGTATGAAAAGCTTCAGGCTCTGTACGTAAAGTACAAAGACAAGGGGCTTCGTATCGCAGCCTTCCCGGCAAACAACTTTGGCGCGCAGGAGCCAGGCACGGACACTGAAATCTCTCAGTTCTGTACACTCAACTACAAAGTCTCGTTTGATATGTACAGCAAGATCAGTGTGAAGGGTGCGGACATCCATCCGCTATACCAATACCTGACGAACCTTCCAAAATATAAGGGCGATATCGCATGGAACTTTGGTAAGTTCCTCGTTGATAAGAATGGTCAGGTCATTGCCCGCTTCGAACCGGCAACAGACCCAACGGCTGAAGATGTGGTCAAGGCAATCGAGACGGCACTCGCAGCAAAGTAAGTTTTTTCTTCGACTGTTTGAAGGACCACTCCATAGCTTGTGGGGTGGTTTTTCTTATTTCTTCTATGATGGTCTGGACGGCTAATCAAAGAATGGAAGCAGTGCAATCGAGACGGCACTCGCAGCAAAGTAAGTCTGTCTATCCAGTAAATGGAAACCACCCCGCGTCATGCTGGTGTGGTTTTTTCTATGTCGAGTAAGCTTCCAATAGGCCATTAGGCGCGGAACTAAGCTCACGCCCGTGCGTCGTTAGCAGGAATATTTACATCCACGTGGTAACTAACACTATGTTTACCCGCTTAACACAACAGTCATCGACTGGATTGCCATTGCGAATTGGAATCGCGACATACTCTCTCCGGATGGTACCGACGGACCAGGCCATCGCTGTCTGTAAACGTCTCGGTATCGAGACCTGCTCTATCAAAGATGTTCACCTGCCGCGTAAATCCACTGCCGCAGAGCGTAAAGCAGGCTACCAAAAGTGGGTGGATGCCGGAATAACTCCACTGAGTGCCGGAAATATCGGACTTCCAGACAATGAGGAGGCCATCCGGGATGCCTTTGTCTACTGCAAAGAAATCGGTGTGCCAACCATGGTTTGTACGCCCGAAATCGCATCCCTTCCACTCCTCGACCGTCTTTCACAGGAATATGCAATCAATGTTGCCATCCACAATCATGGACCCGAAGACAAGAAGTTCGGCGATCCGGACATCGTCATGGGACACATCGGGAAAATGAACCCCCGGATGGGCCTCTGTGTGGATGTTGGACACGCTGCACGTAATGGTAAAAATCCGGCAGACCAGATTCGCAAATATCGTGACCGTGTCCATGATGTTCACTTCAAGGATGTCAAAGCTGGTGCAAAGGGACTTGCCGTTGGCTCGGCCATCGAAGTTGGACGTGGCTCTCTCGACATCGCGGGCATCTTCAAGGCTCTTATCGATATCGGCTTTACGGGCAACATCGGCATCGAATATGAAAAGAGCGATACCGAACCGATAGTAGGCTTGGCAGATTCTGTCGGGTTTATGCGAGGAACGCTGGCGCAGCTGCGCAAGCGCTAGCCAATCTTCGGCTGCCTATATGACAAGGCCTGGTGGACGTGTCCCACGTCCCCGGGCCTTTCCTGTCAACGTATCGCCAAGCTCGGTCCGGGCACGCTCTGCCTCCGCTAGCATCGCACGCAAAACCACCGGACGCTTTGCCGACATGTCCACCGTCTCTCCCGGATCGGTATAAATGTCATACAACGCCAGCGGCGTTTTCACATTGGTGTAGCTGACGGGTTTACCGCCTCTTGCCACTGGCTGATTATTCAATGTCCGATAAGTATGTGGCAGGATAAGCTTCCAGCGCCCCTTGCGCACCGCCTGGAGCTCATTCGTGTTGTAGTACGTCCAATACACACGCTCATCTGATGCTGGCGTATCGCCACGTACAAGGTTTTCTCCAATATCGTAGCCATCCACTGCATGCTTACCAGAACCTGCTCCGACAATACGCCGCAATGTTGGGAAAATGTCTATCGTCATCGCCGGTTGGGTTGTCGTTACACCTTGTGGAATGACTCCCGGCCACGATGCGATCATCGGGACACGGATACCACCCTCCCAGCTCGTCCCTTTTCCCTCTCGCAGGTCACCGCGCGAGCCCGCGTGCTCTCCGTAGGATAGCCAGGGCCCGTTATCCGATGTGAATATAACGAGAGTGTTGTCCGTCAACCCAAGCTGTTTCACGCGGGCAAGGATTTGGCCGATGCTGTCATCGATTTCGCCTATGACATCTGCATACAAACCCTTACCGGTTCGCCCAGTCCATTTCTTGCTTGCATAGAGCGGCACATGCGGCATCGAATAGGGCATGTAGAGGAAGAAAGGCTGTCGATGACTGCGGTCGATGAAGCCGAGCGCCTCTCGTGTGCAGTCCGCGGTGATATTTCGCATGCTTTCCGGGGTTACATCCGGGTCGATAATCTCGCGATTACGACGCAGCTGGAGCGGGGGGTAGGCTTTTGGTGCCTCCGGATGCCGCGGCCACATATCGTTTGAATACGGGTAGCCAAATGAGAAGTCAAAGCCGTGGCTGTTTGGATGGAAGATATCCTGATGACCAAGGTGCCACTTCCCAATACATGCCGTCGTGTAGCCACGGGTCTTTAGCATTTCTCCAATGGTCTGTTCATCGGATGAGATGCCATTTTTTGAGTTGGGGCCCAGTGCACCGTGAATGCCGATGCGATTTGGATAACATCCCGTAAGCAGACCTGCCCGGCTCGCACTGCAGACGGCTTGCGCGGAATAAAAGCTGGTAAACCGATTCCCAGTGGAAGCGAGGCGATCGAGGTTTGGAGTTATATTCGTCTTCGAGCCAAAACATCCGAGGTCTGCATAACCAAGGTCATCTGCAAAAAAGAGAATGATGTTCGGGAGGCGTCGGGGTTCCATAGAGTGAGTATACAGAAAACACCCCGGTCAGGCTGACCGGGGTGTAATCGTTCATTTGCAGGCTTATATCCTGCGATAGTGCCCGCTTAGAGCTCGCGTTGGATTTGACGCATTTCGAAGAACTCGAACTGATCGCCTTCAACGATATCGTTGTAATCGCGAATAGTAAGACCACATTCGTAGCCTTCCTGTACCTCGCGTACATCATCCTTGAAGCGCTTAAGCGTATCAATATCACCGGTATGGATAAGCGCTCCATCCCGGAAGACACGCACCTTGAAGTTACGCTTGGTGTAGCCCTTGTCGATATAAATACCGGCAATCTGGCGACCACCAGGGAGCTTGAACATTTGGCGGATGACCGCATGTCCTGTGATGTGCTCTTCGAAGATTGGTGGAAGAAGGTTGAGCATCGCTTCCTTAACTGCATCGATCAATTCATAGATGATCTTGTAGTTTCGGATTTGGACGTGTTCCTTCTCAGCTTTGCGCTCGACTGAGCCAGCGGTTCCGACGTTAAAGCCAATAACCAGACAGTTCTTGTCGTTTGCCTGTCGGTCTGATGACACGAGCTGGATATCAGACTCGCTGATCGGTCCAACCGCTGCCTGAAGAATCTTCACGCGGACTTCCTCATTGCCAAGTGGCTCAAGGCTCTCACGGATAGCCTGGACAGAGCCCTGAACATCGGCCTTGATGACAAGGTTGAGTTCCTTGGCTGCGCCAAAGCGGAGGGTGTGATACAGCTGCTCGAGGGTTTGGCGACCGCCAACTTCGAACTTCTCTTCACGTCGTGCGACATCACGCTCTGCAGCAAGACGACGCGCTTCCTTTTCATCCTTGACGACCTCGACGGAGTCACCGGCCATCGGAGTTCCACCAAGCCCTACGATTTCAACTGGGAACGATGGACCTGCAGTCTTAATCGGCTTTCCTGCATCATCGGTGAGAACACGTGCTTTACCAAATTCAGTACCAGCGAGAACGACATCACCTTGCTTAAGCGTTCCGTTCTGAATCAGAACCGTCGCTACCGTACCGCGTCCACGCTCTAGCTTTGCTTCGAGAACCGTTCCACGAACCTTACCATTAGGATCAGCCTTCGGGTCTACGACGGCTTCGCTGACAAGCAGGATGGCATCAAGGAGGGTATCAATCCCTTCACCAGTCTTTGCGGACAGGTTGACGGTCTGGATGTCTCCACCGTATGCCTCTGGAAGCATTTCGTAGCGAGTGAGGTCGGTTAGGACGCGTTCCGGATTGCTCGTCGGGAGGTCACACTTGTTGACCGCGACGATGATTGGAACGCCGGCTTCCTTTGCTACTCGAATGGATTCCTCGGTCTGTGGCATGATGGAGTCATCTGCTGCGACAACAATCACGATGATGTCGGTGACGGATGCACCACGTGCGCGCATCGATGAAAATGCAGCGTGCCCAGGTGTGTCAATAAAGGTAATTTTTTGGCCGTTGCGCTCGGTTTGGTAGGCACCGATGTGCTGGGTGATTCCGCCGGCTTCACCTGCGGCAACCCGTGCACGACGGATCGAGTCAAGGAGAGTGGTTTTGCCATGGTCGACGTGCCCCATGATCGTCACAACTGGTGGACGATGGACTGGTTCGCCATCGGTTACGCTAACAACCTTGCGCTCAAGCTTTGGCTTTGCCTGATTGGATGCCTTCTTTGGAGCCGTGTCATCTTTCGAACCAACGACAGCTACGACCGGGATATTCCGATTGTATTGCGGTGTTGGGACCGTGAACGGAACTGACGGAGCGGGGAGGTCTTTCAGTTTGTCTGCTGGATCTGTAGGCTTTTGTCCGGATGGTGCAGGCTTAACCTGCGCCGTTGGAGCAGCAGGTTTTGCTGGAGCTGCTGGCTTAGGCGCCGGCTTCGGATTTTCTTTTTCGGCTTTCGCCTTCGCAACCGCTTCACGTTCTGCGACTGTCTCTTCTTCAGAGCGCAGTGCACGTACGAGAATGCCCAGCTTTTTAGCAATTTTTGTTGCTGCATCAGGGGATAAACGCTGGGTCGGGCTCGCCTTGGTGATTCCAAAAGTCGCGAGGACCTCTAGAATTTTAGGTGCACCTACTCCGAGCTGATCTCCCAGTCCCTGAACAGTTACGTTGAATGGCACTGTTGGCGCCGCTGCAAGAGCAGCATCCTTGGCAGCCTTAATCTCCGCCTTTACTCCAGCGCGAATCTTCTCGGCGGTGATGTCATCAATGTTGCTCGATGGAGAAAGAGTTCCAAACCCTTCCTTCTCAAGCATCGCGACGACTTCCGCGTTGCTTCGCTTCACTTCTTTGGCCAGATCGTAAATTCTGATCGGCATAAACACCTCTTCCCGAATGCGTCAGTGGTTCATAGGACGCTCCCCGGTCACATAGATTTTGAATTTATTGCACTGGACGAGGCTCGGCCATCGCTGATGCAACCTCTTATGGTACCGCATCGGAAAGGGAGTTTTTGGGAGAATGGGTGGCGGGATGAAAAGTCGTGGTCAGGAGCTGCTGACTTTTGTGGATGAACATTCAGGGGCTGGCTGCTCGGCAGGTTGCGTCGCTCTGAAGTATTCGCGGATTTCCATCTCCAATGCGGGTGGAACCTGGCATTTCAGCGTTCTTGCAAGTCCGCCTTTTTTGAAAGCCAGCGTAAGGCAGGCTTCGGATGCACAGAGATATGCCCCGCGACCGGCACGCTTACCGGTCGGGTCAAGCACGACTCCACCGGCATCCGGCAGACGAACAACGCGCACGAGCGACCACTTACCATCTTTTGAACGGCAGGCAGCGCAGGTGCGCGTCGGTTGCTTTCGCATGACTGTCACTTCAATAGCACGCAGTGACTAGTCTTCATCTTCATCATCATCAAAGCCTGACAGGTCAATAATTGAGTCATCCTCATCCTCAATCTCGACATCATCAAGCTCGATAACTTCGTCGATCACTTCTTCTTCAACTTCTACGACTGGCTCAGCCTCAATAACCGGTGTTAGGTCAATGACTTCTTCTTCATAGATGTCATCGTCGTCGTCTTCTTCGTCATCGTCATCCGGTAGGTCGGCGATTTTCTTGGTTTCGTAGATGTCTTCTTCTTCGACATCCAGTTCTTCAACAGGCGCCACAGATTCGGTGAACTCTGGGATGTCGCCTGCGTGCAGCTGCGACTCTGAGCGGATATCGATTCTCCAGCCGGTCAACTTTGCTGCCAGGCGCACATTTTGACCTTCCTTGCCAATCGCAAGGGAGAGGTGGGCATCCTGGACGATCACCAACGCTGCCTTGTTGATTTCATCAAGGCGCACTTCGACAACCTTCGCAGGGGAAAGCGATTCAATGATGAACTGGCGTTGATCTGGAGACCAGCGAACGATGTCCACCTTTTCGTTGCGGAGCTCATCCACGACGGCCTGAACACGCTGTCCACGATGACCCACACACGAACCAACCGGATCGTAGCGATCATCTTTCGCTGCTACAGCAATCTTTGAGCGCTGACCTGGGTCACGGGCAACGGACTTGATAATCACGTGGCCGGACTCAATTTCAGGAACTTCCAGCTCAAAGAGTCGACGGAGCAGCGATGGGTGGGAACGCGAGACGATAATCTGCGGTCCTCGGGGACCCTTGCCAGCCTTGCGGACATCCACGACGAAGAATTTCATCCGGTCATGGAAACGATACTGCTCGCCACGGGTCTGCTCGAGTCCCGGGAGGTAAGCTTCCATCTTGCCAAGCTGGTTTCCCAGCTGAACCACGAGATCTCCACGGTCACGGCGGGAGATGGTTCCAGAAATAATGTCGCCAATCCGGTCGACGTACTCATCGTAGACCTTGTTGCGCTCTGCTTCGCGAATCTCTTGCATCAGGACCTGACGGGCAACCTGGGATGCGATACGTCCACCCATGCGGTCCACTTCGCGGTCTGTCAACACAACAGGAACGCGGTCACCATAGTTTGCCTTAGGCGAGATAGCACGGGCATCCGCAAGCGAAATCTCAGTGTGCGGATTGTCCACATACTCAGAGACCCGCACAACACGGCTGATGCGGAATGGGGATCCACCCTTGCTGGAGGTTTGCTCAACCTTGAGTGTGACTTGGTCATCCTCGATATTCAGGCTGCGCTCATATGCTTTGGCGAGTGCAACCTCGAGGCAACGGAGCAGGGAATCGAATGGGATTTCCTTCTCTCGCTCAATCAACTTCAGGGCTTCATAAAATTCTGCATTCATCTTCTATTTCCGCCAATCCAGCATCAATAAAAAAAGCGCGCCAAACGGCTCGCTTCACAATTACGCGCTTCCGCGGTTGTGAACTATCCAATCATCACAACCAGTGGGAGTATATCGCCCGCCATTTGGACCGTGCAATGCGCGGTTACCGACCGCTGTCAATAACAGCGATTCAGGCAATGAAACTATTGCTCTGCAATGGAAATCAGAAGCCTCGCGAGACGCTCATCAGCATCCCGGATTGCACTCCCGCTCGCCGCCACCGACATTTGGGCGATACGGTCAGGTGTCTCAACAATCGTACGTAGCGTGTTACTCAGTACGGGACCCGTGCATTCCGCCTGCCGGATAATCACGGCTGCACCAATAGCTGCACTCCGTTCCGCATTTCGTAGCTGTTCATCGCGACTGCTTGGCTCAAGGGGGATGAATATCATTGGTTTCCCAAGGATAAGTGCTTCATTCACGGTGCCTGCACCCGCGCGCGCAATCACGACCTGCGCTGCTGCCCATGCGTCTGCCATGCCATCAGCATCCAAAAACGCACTCAAATGCCATCGCTCACGAACACTTTGCGGCTGTGTATCACGCAACACGCTCAGGGAAGCAATCTCCTGTTTGCCACATTGGTGAATCACAAAGTGCGACTTCGTCAGATCGGCAATCGCATCAGCGACAGCAGCATTGATAACCCGTGCTCCTTGTGCTCCACCTGTAATGAGGATGACTGGTGTACCCGCTTCGAATCCAAAGCGTGCTTCAGCACTCGCGAGGGTGCCTGCCAATGTCTCCAGACGGATGGGATTGCCGGTCAGGACAGCACCCGCACGGACGCGCACCGGGAGTTCAGGGCGGGCATTCTCGAAGGAAAGCGCTACGGTGTGAGCGATGGCAGAGCAAATGCGGTTCGCAAGGCCGATCGTCGTAGTTTGCTCGTGAATAACGACTGGAATACTGAGCAGCCTGGCGGCCACGCTGGCAGGAACGGCAACATATCCACCAGTCGAAAGGAGAACATCCGGCTTGAATGTCTTCAGAATCCGGTAGGCATCGAATAGACCCTTCGGGACTGCAAGCATGTCACGGAAGTTGGCGACAGTGAACATCCCGAGCAGGCCGCGGGATGACCGACGGAGCTTTCCGGTGGCAATGGACTTATACACAATGCCGCGGTTTGGCACGATTTCCGCTTCAAGTCCTGTGGCTGAGCCGATGAAAAGGATGTCCGCCTCTGGAATGCTGCGTTTGATGGCATCGATTACGGCAAGCGCCGGAGTCAGGTGCCCGCCTGTGCCGCCTCCCGTTATTACAAACTTCATAGGATTTTACTCACATGGAAACGACAGAGTATGGTATAAAGTTAACTATGGTGAAATCGCGCGAATCGCGCTACTTAAACAAGACATCTGGCGATATTCTGCGCGCAATCCTGTCGTTGGTCGGGCCTGATGGCACAGCAAGTATGTCAGATATTGCCCGCCGTAACAATACCAGCCGGGCATTTGTTACAAAAATGCTGAAGTCTCTGTCCGATGAAGGCATGGTTGATTACGTTGCGTATCGGGGTGTTGGTCTTACGCCGGATGGTCTACGCGTGGCAAATGAGCTTGCCAGGCACCACCGCCTGCTCGAAGTTTTTCTCATCGATACGCTTGGTTTTTCATCCGAAGCGGCGCATGAGGAAGCTGAACGCCTCGAACATGTCATTTCGGAAGAGTTTGAAGAACGCCTTGCGGCATTTTTGAATCATCCGACCCACTGCCCGCACGGTCAGCCGATTCCTGAATCTGACACCGTCGGTGTGCAGCGCACTGCAGAAGATGAGACTGCGGATTGAGTCTTCCTGCCAATAAGGTAAGCATCATCCTCGCCAACTGGCGGGAAGAAATCGTCGTGGCCAAGGTTTATGATGCCTTGGCGGCGGGCGAACCGGATGCGCACCGTAAGGATCTCCTCCAGCGGATGGCGGAGAGCGAGTATGAACACGCCAGGCTGTGGGAGCAGAGGCTGAAGGAACTCGGCATTGATGTCGACCATCGCACGATAGAAGCCCCGTTGCGGAAGCAAATGCGACTACTTAGGATGTTCGGTCCAGATGCCATGATTCGGCGGATCGAGCACGAAGAACGGCACCATGTCGCGGAATACCAGGATCAAATCGCCCGCTTGGGAGATGATGCATCGACGAAAATTCTGGAGCTGGTTATTCCCGATGAGGAAGTCCACGCACAAAAACTTCATATCATGGCTCATCAGGCTGAGACCGGACCAAGGTCGCGCCTGGATACCCTGCTGGCACGTGAAAAGTGGCATGCGCATGGCACAGCCAGCTGGATTGGGGATGCCATTTACGGCATCAACGATGGCCTTGGCGCAGTCTTTGGTATCGTTTCCGCCGTCGCCGGCGCAACCAGCGCATCACCAAAATTTGTCCTCATCGCAGGTCTTGCGGGCATGATCGGCTCGGCCTTTTCAATGGGTAGCTCAGCATTTCTGGCAGCCAAGAGCGAGCGGGAAGTTCATGAGTCTGAAATCGAGCGTGAGCGGATGGAAATCGAGAATGACCCCGAACACGAGCGTGAAGAGCTCGAGCTGATGTATCAGCTCAAAGGCTTTACTGAACCCGAGGCGCAAAAGCTTGTCGAACGCCTGACATCCAATAAAGATGTCTTCCTGCAAACCATGGTCCGTGAGGAGCTGGGCATCAACGAAGAGCGTTTCCCAAATCCGTGGACTTCTTCCGGTGTGGCGGGGCTTTCCACCGCTATTGGAGCGTTTCTTCCAATTATTCCGTTTTTTTACACATCCGGGATGCCTGCTGTGTGGCAATCTCTGGTCATCAGCGTAGTGGCGCACTTTGCCGTTGGCGCATCAAAGACATTTATTACCGGCCGGTCATGGGTAAAACAAGGACTGGAAATGACATTTGTCGGGATGGTCGGTGGTGCACTTGCTTATGCATTTGGCTTACTGCTTGGGACGCATGGGGGACTCGGAGACTAAATGGTTGTTCGTGATGAGTCCTTGTCAGAAGCGTTTCGTACCGTAAAGATACCCCCGCGCTCCAGTCTGCTGCGGAAAGTCCTCGCCTTTATGGGGCCTGGCTTCCTAATCAGCGTCGGGTACATGGATCCAGGAAACTGGGCGACCGACCTTGAAGGCGGCGCTCGCTATGGCTACCGACTTCTGTGGGTCGTCCTTTTGTCAAACCTCATGGCGATACTCCTGCAGACGCTGTGTGTTCGCCTTGGATTGGTCACGGGAAGAGATCTGGCTCAATCTTGCCGTATCCACCTTCGAAAACCGGCTGCCGTCGCACTTTGGATTCTCTGTGAACTGGCAATCATCGCGTGCGATTTGGCTGAAGTGATTGGTTCCGCGATTGCTCTGCAGCTGCTATTCGGAATCCCATTGCTTGCTGGTGTTGCGATCACCACCTTTGATGTCCTGATGCTTCTGGGGCTATCTAAATTTGGTTTCCGAAAGCTCGAAGCTGTTGTCATTACCCTGGTTGCGACCGTTGCTGGCTGTTTTTTATTACAAACGATTTTGGCTAAGCCGGTGTTCGGGATGGTGGCTAAGGGATTATTGATTCCGTCCTTGCCCGATGCTGATGCGGTCGTGATCAGCCTTGGGATAATCGGTGCTACAGTGATGCCACACAATCTGTATTTGCATTCAGCGATCGTCCAAACACGGGCTCACGAACGAACCGCAAAGGGGATTCGCGAGGCCATACGCTTTAACACCTGGGACACAATCGGTGCACTCGGGGCTGCGTTTTTCGTGAATGCCGCTATCCTCGTACTCGCCGGTACCGTTTTTGATGGCCGAATGGATGAGGTGCGTGAACTCGGCGATGCCCAAAAGCTCCTGAAACCAATCCTCGGTGGTGTCGCAGCCACGGCATTCGCTATTGCACTGCTTGCCGCAGGACAGTCATCCACTATCACCGGAACGCTTGCCGGTCAAATCGTGATGGAAGGATTTCTGGAATGGAAAATCGCGCCACATATCCGCCGGATTGTGACGAGACTGCTTGCTGTTGTTCCTGCGATGGTCATTATTCTCATATCAGGTGGACAGGACACCACGCGCATCCTGACCTGGTCTCAAGTAGTCCTAAGCTTGCAGCTTCCATTTGCCATCATTCCGCTGATTGTCTTTACTAACAGTAAGAAAGTGATGCGTGAGTTCGCAAACCCGTTCTGGGTGACCGCATTAAGCGTCCTCGCGGCTTCCGTAATTATTGGCCTAAACCTCTACCTCGTCTGGGAACGCTTGGGGCCACTTGTGACGATTTCGATTCTCGCCACAGTCGCATTGTTTGCAACCTGGGTGCGCTTCGGATACAAGGAACGCGGCAAGGCGTAACGTAGATGAACTGTACGGGGTTATCACAGGAAGCGATACTGGCACGCTTAAAGGAAAGCGGATGTCGGATTACGGCACCGCGTAAGGCGTTAGTGGCTTCCTTGGCAGAGTCGCAAACGCCGCAATCCGTTGTTGAGCTCCACGCGGACGCCAACAGGCGCATTGGAACACCCGAAGATCCAGAGCCTGTCAACCTCGTTACCGCCTATCGGTTTGTCAATCTTCTCGAGGCAAATGGCCTTGCACGAAGGATTGACTTCGCACAAGGATATGCCAGGTACGAGCCAACGCATGCTGATGATGCCCACCACCATCACCACATCGTCTGTGATGAGTGCGGTAAGGTTGAGCCTTTTGATGACTGTGCGGTGGATGAGCTAAGCGCAAGGATTGAAGCACGCTCCGGGTTTGTCGTGATGCGCCATCAACTGGAGCTTTACGGTAAATGTGCTGAGTGCACACGCGATTCCCAACCAACATAGTCGTAACAGCACCAACTATTGCAATTGATTTGCGTTTTAGGTAGACTCGGTCATCATGCGAGTTGACCTGGTGGCAGGAATCAGAAAGTGGCGTCTCATCGGCGCGCTTGCCTTTTTCCTTGTCGCAATCACAGGCTTCTCTACGAGCATTCATGCGATTCAGCATGTTGGGGCGACAAGTGCATCCGCAATCAACACGGGTGATGCAGACGTTTGTGGGCTTTGTAACGTCGAAGCTGCGGTTTCGACGACATCTGACGTCACCGAACGTGTAGTCCTGACTGGCATCCCTGTGTATGCCTGCACGTCGCCTGACATTCTAAGTGCGCCGCTGAACGCACCGTTCTCCTACTCACTAAGGGGACCACCACAGGGGGCATAGATCTTATTCGTCTATGCCTGTCAGCTGCATTCCCAACGAGTGCCTAGCCATGACACTGTCTCTGTTCTGGTGGAAATCATGTCCAATAAACGTGCCTTTACGCTCATTGAGCTCCTCGTCGTTATCGCCATTATTGCAATCCTCGCCGCGATTCTCTTCCCTGTATTTGCCCAAGCGCGTGAAAAAGCACGGCAGACATCGTGCTTGTCAAACGTCCGCCAGCTTGGACTCGCGATGATGATGTATTCACAGGACTATGATGAGCTTTCGGTAACCTGTGAGCACGATGTTGAAGACATCGCCGAGCTGTATGCGTGGTATCAGCCACTGTTCCCATACCTCAAATCCCGTGATGTGCTGCGCTGCCCATCCATTGGCACTACGAGTCCACAGTTTTATTTCACCGATGTCTTCACTAATGCAACTTGGCCAGCAGTTCGCACCGACTATTCCATCAATGGCTACTTTGCGCACCACGTCGCATTTGCAACCTTCAGCAGTCCTGCAGAGCAGATTATGATCGCAGAGCGTCCAACCTACTTTGGAGCTTTTGACTACCATCCATGGTCTGAATCGGATGATCCGAATGAGTGGGAAGCGGGCTTCCTAGATGGTTCTGGTTTATGGCCGGATGGCACGCCGAATCCACAAAATCAGGGTCGCCACAGTGGTGGGAGCAACTATGTGTTTGCGGATGGCCATACGAAGTGGCATCGGTTCTCACAAACCCTGCTTCGTGGTCTGCCTGGTGCTGGTCCCGCAGGGATGCACAACCGCGACAATCTCGGCCCTGGCGATTAGTATCGACCCAACTAGCCTCCCAGCGATGACGCGGGAGGCTAGTGTTTTCTGCGATATCCGCAAGGTCATTACCTGACAGCCAAACTTTCATTCGATCCTTTTCCAGATAGCCCATCCGGAGGAGACCTACTTCATGTCACATGTACTTCGCCGTGCGCTCGGAGCACTGCTCGCTGTTTTTTGTCTGATGACACCGACGCTTACATCTGCACACCAGCTGCAAGTAGAGCCAGTAGCGATCAAAATCAGACCACAAAGCAGCTTTTACACCCTTGAGTTCACTGGAAACGTTCAGGACATCACGCAGATTCCGAATGTCACCAAGGATATTCAGTGCGTCCAAGGTAACTCATTTACTCCCGCAGCATCGAAGGCACTTGAGGCATATATCAATCAACGCTTTCAAATGGGTGACAACGGAACTCCAATCCCCGGTGAGATTCAGCTGATTGAACACGAGGCAGGTCTCGATCCGACAAAGGCCCGTTTCAAGCTCCTCATTCGCTATGCACGTACCGCTGGTGGAGAAGCAAGACCCCTGCAGATTGCATCCAGTCTGTTTGACTATCTCCCGAATGCCATCGCGACCATCAACGTCGCCGGTTTCCAGCGCAATCTGAAGCCCGGGGAGAGTACGACAGTTGATGCAAGCAACCTCGCGTCAAACCTTCTGCGCAATGTCATCGACTTTCTGTGGCTGGGGGCTATTCATATCTGGGAAGGCCTCGATCATCTTCTATTTATCTTTGGCCTGTTGCTCGTCGCGCCGAATCTCCGGATGCTGATTAAAGTCCTGACGGGATTTACCATTGCACACTCTATAACGCTGATTCTTTCCGCACTGCAAATCGTTAGTGTCCCGGCTAAGTTTGTTGATCCGCTGGTTGCGGTTTCGATTATCTTTGTTGGTGTCGAAAACATTGTGGCGAAGAAGCATGAGAAACGCTTCTGGATCGCGGCGGGCTTCGGGCTCATCCACGGCTTTGCCTTTGCCGGTAACCTTCGTGCGGCGGGTCTTCCAGAGGGGAATGCGCTGTTCTGGAGCCTTCTTTCCTTCAATGTTGGTGTTGAACTGGCGCAGCTTAGTGTTTGTCTGGCAGCGTGGCCCATTCTCAAATACCTCGAGAAATCAATGGAGAAAGGCGCCAAGCGCGGCGGGATTGCGTATCCGGCGATTGTACGCTTTGCGAGTGGCGGCATTGCCGCGATGGGCCTGTGGCTCTTCATCAAGCTCTTTGTTGCAGCAGAGTAACTGACCTGATGTAGGATGACGGATGCCTTCATCCGCTTTTGTGAATAAATCTGCTTTTGTTTGGCGGTGGCTGGCATTTGCCGTCACCGCCATTGTCTTGTCCATGGGGGCACTGACTTTCCTATGGTGGTCGCTGTTTTCTGGCATCCGGTATGACAACATCGCCGTTGCGCTCCTAGTCGGCTCACTTTGTTTCTGCCTACCAGCAGCACTTGCCGCCGTGGCTCCAACGGGGAAAAGCTGGATTGCATGTGTTACTTTTTGTCTTGTGTGTGCAGCGGCAATGTTTGGAATGAGGCCACTATCCGTGGTGTTTGTACTTTCAGCAATTGCTGGTGGGGGAAGCGCTATTCTATTGGCATCGATAAGTCGCGTGCCCTTAGGGCACTCGCTCAGCCGTGGCAAGCTCTTGGTAATCGCCGCGGCGGTCGTCAATGTCATCGCGCTTGGCGGCGGTTTGCTGCGGTACATGGATATCCCAGCCTTCCAGGACCCGCTTCCGGATGACATTTCAGAAATGCTTCTCGAGAATGCGGGTAAGCCGACTAAAGTAAATGTCTATGATCTAGGCGGCTTTCTCGACAGCGCCTATCTGGTGCGTATCGATGCCCCTCCAGCGACCCTTGCAGCGCTTGGCAACAAGATTGGGAAGATGTCAACAAAGTCTCCAGGAGGAAAGTTCTTCAGCTTCGCGCCTTATTGGTGGCCAAAATCGATGCCGACCGGCGGCAAGATTTACCGAACCGTAGACCAGCCGTTTTCAACGTATCCAGGGGATGGAGAATACATCACGATGTTGGTTGATCCGACAGGGAGCCGCGCGTGGATACATGTCTTTCACGGTTTTTAGGCAGATTCAGTGTGATTCGGGAACATCAACTGCGGCGCCATCATCCGTAACAGGAATCCCTGGGGATGCATCCACCATCGCTGATTCATCTATCGATGTATCCGGGGCAGGCCCACGACGGATAGCATCCACGGCACCAGCAACAACAAGGATTCCAAACACAGGCCAGAAAACGATTTCCGGCATGGATGGCAGGTGTTGATGCTGCGACAGCCCAAACAAGTGGAAAGCTTCAAAGCCGAGCTTGACTCCGGCCCACCCTACGAGGAGGTAGGCGACATTATCCAAAGATGGGTACTTTTTGACGAGGCCAATCAGGATTTGAGCGGTCACGCGAAGCAACAGCATCCCAAGAAAGCCACCCAGATAAACAATCCAGATTTTGGAACGGTTCGGGACGAGCGCTACTGCGACAAGAATCGAGTCAATAGCAAAGAACAGGTCAGTAATGGCGATCTGGACGATGGTCATACCAAAGCCCTTGTGCGATTCCATTTCCTGAACATCGTCAGGAAGTCCGCCTTCACCTTTGGCTTTGCTGATGAAGTGCTTAATTGTCAGAAATAGCAGGTAGCAGGCGCCGAGCCCGCAGATCCACCAGAGTCCAATGAGGTAGCTTGCGAGGCCAATACCAATCGAGCGAAGGCCGAATGCCATCGCAAGGCCGATCCAGAGTGCCTTCTGCTGCTGCTTTGGACCGAGGTGGCGGACAAGCAATGCGATAACGAGAGCGTTATCGGCAGAAAGTAGGCCTTCTAGAAATACAAGGGAGGCGATTGAGAGTAAATCAGAAGGCGCGAAAGTCATGGCGAGTCCGTATATCGTACCACTGCAAGGTCATCCTGCTGGGGTACGATAGCAGACATGAGACACCAATTGACCCGACGCACTATCCTGCAGCTGGCAGCATCGATGCCATTGCTTGCGGGAGGTTCCTTGCTCTCCGGATGTCCACAGCGGACCCAGTACACAAGCCCAAAAGGCATCGAAAAGGGAACAGCGGGTGGGTTTGGAAATGCCCGTCCAAAGCCGACAAAGGTTGGCCTTGTAACCGACATCGCAGGTGTGAACGACAAGTCCTTCAACGCGATGGCAGCGGTAGGACTCGAGCGGGTTAAGACGGAGCTCAAGCTCCCGGTAAAGATTATTGAGAGCCGCCAAAACGCCGACTATGTCAACAACCTCTCGCAGCTGGCACGGGCGGGCTATGAAGTGGTCTTTGCGGTCGGCTTTCTGATGCGTCAGGCGGTCAACGATGTCGCAGCCCGGTTCCCGGATACGACATTCATCATCATCGATGCCGAGTCGCCATCGTTGTCGAACTGCGCGGGTATCCAATACCGCGAAGAGGAGGGGTGCTTTATGGTTGGCTACCTCGCAGCCCTTATGTCGACCACTGGGGTGCTGGGGTTTGTTGGCGGCCTCGATGTCCCGCTCATCAAGAAGTTTGAAGTCTCGTATCAGGCTGGGGCAATCCATGCGCGCAATGATGTGGAAATCCGAGTCGGTTATGCAGGCAGCTTTGATGACCCCCAAAAAGGTCAGGAAATTGCTAAGCTACAGCTCTCTACCAAAGCGGATGTCATCTTCCATGCTGCCGGAAAGACAGGCATCGGTGTAATCAAGGCTGTGGCAGCTGCGCCGAAGGGAACCTATGCTATCGGAACAGACCGAAATCAGGATGGCGATGCGCCAGGACGTGTCCTTACCAGCCTTGTAAAGCGTGTCGACTTGGCGGTGTTTGAGTCTGTGGATGCACTAGTCAAGGGCACATTCACGCCAGGATCAATCACAAAGGGTCTTAGAGAAAAGTGGATTGATCTGACTGACTTTGCGTACACAAAGGATCAGATTGGTCCCGAGCGCATAGCTAAGCTGGAGACGGTCCGCAAGGAGATTCTCGATGGCACAATCCGGCCACCGATGACACAAGTACAGTTTGATGCCTACGTAAAGGCGGCCGAGCGATCCTGAGACTTAGCCAGGACAAGATAGAACACAGGGGATGACTCCAGCAGGCAGTTATCCTCTGAAGCGTTTATAGACCCCCGCGGGGTGCCAGTCAGACAGTGATTCCACTACAAGTGCGCTGTCTGTGAATGTCATGTGCGCCGTCATCGGGTTCGGACAAATGAGGCAATCACATCCTGCGGCTTCAGCAGCGATGGCTCCATTTTGTGAATCCTCTATCACAAGCGCTTCGGATGGTGTGATTGATAAAAACTCACAGGCTTTCTCAAAGATGTCCGGGTGCGGTTTGCGGCGCCCAGGGCCGACGTCATCGCGAGTGGCGAACACATCGAAGTGCGCCTTTATTCCGAGACGTTCGGTATGCGTATCGACCCAAACCCGTGGCGAGCTGCTCGCAACGGCAAGGCGGATGTTGGCGTTTTTTGCCAGTGCAAGCCAATCCCGAACCCCATCACGACAGTCCTGGGTCTGCAGCATGTCATGGAATATACGCCGTTGTTCCAAACGGATTTCCTCGTACAAATCTGATGCACCCAACGCTTCAGAGAGGTAAAAGGCTGGCTCAAAAATCGTCTGGTCGTAGCCCTTACCAACCGCTGCATGAAATGCATCTATCGGAAACGATACGCCGTAGCGTGCGTAAATGTCTTGCCAGGATGCACACTCGGGCGTTTCTGTGTCAAGCGTCGTTCCATCAAAGTCGAAAAGGATTGCTTTATACATAGGAGGCTCCTACGTAATATCACAGCGGGATGGTTAGGCGTGACAGTCCATCCTGTAATCGAGGGAACCGTGAGTGGACTATGCCGTTCATTCCGGATGCAGTGCTACCCAGGTCAGGCTGATTCATGCCCCAAAAATCCCAGACTTGCCTGATTTTCAACATATGCAACACACCTTGACCGACCTACAATGTATATGGTTAATTCGTCGCACCGATGCTGGTGCGCCCCTTGGAGCACAACATGAGTCAATCAGTCGGAATCGGAATTGTTGGATGCGGATCTATCGGAATCCGTGGCGCCCTGGATCACTTTGTTCTTGAGGACATGAAAGGCATCGCACACGTCGCAGCGTGTTGTGATCCTGTGGATGGTCGCGCTGAAGCTGCCGCGGCAAAGTATGGCGTTCCAAAAGCCTACCGCACTGAGGATGAAGTCTTTGCTGACCCAAGCGTTGATGCCGTTATTATCTGCTCCCCGATTGGCCTTCATTATGAACAAGGTGTGAAGGCAATCGAAGCCGGTAAGCATATCCATTTCAACAAGACAATGACGGTAACAAGTGGCGAAGCAACTGATCTCATCGCACGCGCTGCTGCCAAGGGCGTCAACATAGTTGCATCCCCAGGGCAGATGCTCCGCCCAACCAACCATAAAATTCGCGAAGCCATTCTCTCCGGTCAGCTCGGCAAGCTCAGCTGGGCCGTCGCGGGTGCCGCATTTGGTAGCTACCATGAAGGCGAGTCCGTTCGTACAGGCGACAGCCCGCTCACCAATATCAACCCATCCTGGTATTGGCGCAAGCCAGGCGGCGGTCCGCTCTACGATATGACTGTTTACGCCCTGCATTCGCTAACCGGCGTTCTCGGTCCTGTCAAGCGCGTCACCGCGATGAGCGGCGTTGGCATTAAGCAGCGCGAATTCAAGGGCGAGATGTATGACTGCGATGCCGATGACAACACCGTAATTCTTGCAGACTTTGGTGACAACGTCTTCTCGTTCATCCACGGTACCTTTGCTGGAATGGTTTCCGAATTCGGACAGCCAAGCTACTTTGGTGAAAAGGGCTCGATTGTTGGAACAAAGCTGAACGGTGAACCAATTGATTATCCTGGTCGCTCCGAAGGTCTTAGCCCACTTCAGGTAACACCACACGTCAAGGCGTTTCCTGCGCACGGCCAGCTTGGTGAACATCACGTCTGGGAAGACTCGATGCAGCTGGTTCGCTGGATCCGCGAAGGCAAGCCATCCATTGTTACCGCAGAGCATGCTGCCCACGTCATCGAAATCATCGAGGCCGGCTACAAGTCAGCTGAAACAGGACAGGTTCAGACGCTGGCGACATCGTTCAGCCTTCCATCTGACCTCACCGATGCCTCATAATCGGTAACAGCGTCAACTCAAATGGGCGTGGCTGATACGAAGCAGCCGCGCCCATTCTCACTTTCATTCCTGTGTTCTGGCATCACGCAGTGTCAGGCTGTAGGATTCGCGCATATCGCTATGTTGCGATGGAGCGTCCCCAATGAAATCGACACGTGCATTTACCATGATCGAGCTACTGGTCGTGATTGCCATCATCGCAATTCTTGCAGCGATCCTGTTTCCTGTTTTCGCATCCGCCCGGGAAAAAGCACGCTCCGTAACCTGCCTCAGCAATATGAAGCAGCTTGGGTTGTCCCTCACGATGTACACGACAGACTACGATGAGTGCTATCCGATGACGGCAAACTATGGACTCACAAGTAAGCCAATCTGGACTGAGCAGCTGTTTCCGTACTTTAAGTCCAAAGACATTGTGAAATGCCCATCGGCAAAGCAGCCCGGGTATGCAGCCGACTGGAATACACGTGGCTATTCATCGGTGGGTATGACAGCGCTCGCAGCGTTCGATCCAACGCAGACCGAAGGATTTGCTGATGTCCTTTCCGATGCATCCCTTATGGACGTGGCACGAACACCCTTGCTTGGAGAGACACCAAATGCACCGGCAGGCGGTCCACTTGGCCGCTACCGTGGACATAATTTTGACCCCTGTGTGAGCGAGTGGATGGTACCGACTACAGAGGATGATCAGCTCATCCCGCCACGGATTGCCGACATCGACCTTGTTGCAGCACGTCCGGACCTTGCCGCCGGGCGTCTCAAGCCGCTGTTTGCCCGCCATCACACCGATGGCAAAGGCAACGGTCGCGTCAACCTTATCATGGCGGATGGACATGCAAAGTCCTATTCCGCCAATCAGGTCGCGGCGCGCGGCGCAGGCGCTAACCTTCTCTGGCGCTTCAGAAAGTGTCCGTATTAGGATTTACAGGTCTGGAATGTCGCTGAAGCGTGCATGCATTTCTGGATCTGGTGTGTACGTTTCCAGCGTCACGCTTTCCCGAACGATGCTGCGCAGGTCATCAAGGTCATTGACGATACCCAGCGAAATGCCCTGCAGGAGGACATTACCGATCGCCGTTGCTTCCACTGGTCCGGCAATCACAGTGCAGCCTGTCGCATCCGCGGCGATCTGATTCAGCAACCGGTTCTGGCTCCCCCCGCCGACGATATGCAAAACGCGAATCGAACGGCCGGTCACGCGCTCCATCATCCGCAATGTCTTGCGGTACTTCAGACCCAAAGAATCCAGGCAGCAGCGAATCGTTGCCCCGACGCCCTCGGGTGGCTCAACGCCTGTCGCAATGCACAGCTCACGGATGGCCCGCGGCATGTCATCCGGTGCCGCAAGGCTTACGTGATCCGGGTCGATTACCGCCGCTAGCGCCGGAGACTCTGCCGCGAGACGCGTAAGCTCATCATAGGAACGCTCACGACCAAGGCGCGCATACGCACGTCGACACTCCTGCACCAGCCACAAGCCAGCAATATTTTTGAGCAGACGCACGGTTCCGCATACACCGCCCTCATTGGTCACATTGAGCTCGCACGCCTCACGCGTCAATACTGCCTCTTTCAGTTCAACGCCGAGCAATGACCACGTCCCGCTTGACAGATACGCCCATTCATCCCCAGGCGCTGCCGGAACAGCCGCGACTGCACACGCAGTGTCATGGCCACCGGGTGCGATCACGGGAATACCCTGCACTGCTGCCGGCAATGTCGCATCGTTAATACCGCCATACGCCGCACCGGCGGGAAGGACATCCGGAAGGATTGCCGTTGGGATACTAAGCCGCTCAAGGACATCCACTGCCCACGTGCCCGTCGTGATATCCAACATCTGGCTGGTGCTGGCAATCGTAAACTCCGATGCCTCGACACCCGTCAACAGGCCGTGTAAGAAATCGGGCATGAACAGCAGTTTTGTCGTTGCTGCAAGCTGCTCTGGATGGTTTTCTGCAAGACTCGCCAGCTGGAAGAGGGTGTTGAGCTGCATCGTCTGGATACCCGTGACAGCGTAAATGTCTTCTTTGGACACTTTGGCGAATACTTTGTCAACAAAGCCATCCGTGCGGGCATCCCGGTAATGAACCGGGCTTCCAACCAGCGTGCCGCCTTTACCAAGCAGGGCAAAGTCCACACCCCAGGTGTCGATTCCCACGGATGCAAATCCGCCATCCTCAGAGGCGATGCGAATCGCATTCCGAATTTCCTGAACAAGGCCGGTCGTGTTCCAGTAAAGCGTCCCTCCGACTTTGACAGGGCCGTTTGGAAATCTGTGGATGACATTGAGGGTCAGCTTTCGGTCATCCGACAGCGTCCCGATCACGCCGCGGCCGCTCTCCGCTCCAAGGTCTATTGCAAGTATTCGCGTCATCCCATCCCCTCCACGCCAAATCGACAACCGGTGCATTATCCGCCTTTATGGGATAGTGATGCAAAGCCGGCTGCCTGTCAGGTAGGCTGGAGTCCTATGCAGTTTCCGCTCCGATTTTCCCAATTTGATGCCCCGAATGCGTGGCAAATGACCCCTAGTCTGTATACCAGTGGGCAGGTTTCTGAAGCGGACGTCCAGTACTTTGCAAATGTTGCCGGTGTTACTGCGGTGTTGAATCTGCTTCCGCCGACGCAGGAGCTAGCCGATGAAGACGGCTGGTGGGCGGATGCAGGGATTGATTACGATGTGATTCCCATCATTTGGATGCAGCCAACCCTTGATGGTATTTGTGCGTGTACCGAGTGGATGGCCCGCCATAAAGATGACTGTGTGCTCGTTCACTGTTCGATGAACTATCGGGTCTCAAGTCTTGTGCATGTTATCCGCAGGCTACAAGGAACGGTGACTTCCCTGAAGGATGATGGCTGGCTTCAGCAAGTCTGGGAGCCGAATCCAATCTGGAAATCGCATATAGAACGCCTGTGCGCATCGCCGGAACGTAGATTGCTGGATTCGGTGAATGCAATGGATATCATCGACTTTTAGGGCTGCTTCTGTATCGCATCGTCCTTGCGGCGCGTTGGATTGCTAATCGGGATAAAGTCAAATGGTTTCGGCAGGGAGCTGTAGTAGCTGAAATCGCTAACCGGCTCCAGCGGGGCGTTGTAGACCTTAGTCGCAATACGATGCAGCAGGGTTAGTGGCGAGCATGTTTCAATGTCACCTACTGCCTCTTTGTACTTCTCTGGAATACGTACAGCCATCAAGACTCCCTTGACTTCATCCATGTCCGTCCCTTTGGCTGAGTCCCAATCGAGATGCATTCGGGGACCATGGTCGCCAACGATAACAGTAATCGTGTCGCGGTGCGGCTTGCTATCGATCGCATCGATGGTGGACAGGACCTTGGTATTGATGGCCTTGAGCTGTTCCACATATGCCGTTCGATATTGCTCCTGTCCGATTTGCTCGACGAGTCGTTTGCCATCCAAAAGGGTGAATGTTCGGCCATTCGGCTGTACCGGACCGCCATTTGCATCGAAGACAAATGGGGGATGCGGGGCGAGGACGTGCACAAAACTAGCTTTGGGTGCGGTGAGCTCAGTTGACATTTCCCAGAAGCGGAAGACATCCCGCAGCTGCTGGCGATGGGTTCGAACTCCGGTTTCATCAATCATCGACAGCAGGGAGAGAGGCGTACGCTCAATAAGAAGGCGTAGAGCGGTTTCCACCTGGTAACTCATGATGATGTTGGCTGTAGAAGCGAAAGTGAGGTCGGCGGATGGCATAGCAGTGAGGCTTGTACCGCTCGGTACGCTGATGATTTTGTGCCCCTGCTTCCGTAACAGCTGCCAAAGGACTGCATTGTCTATGGTGTTTGTTACAACACCAGCAAGATCGACATCGTTCGACTTTTTCAGTTGGTCTACAGGTTTGAAGTTGAGCATCGATGCCACAGACAACACTGTTTGTGTGTAGTTGGCGTGGCTGCGTTTCGCTACCGAGAAGCCTTTGGCCTCCAGGGCTTTCAGGAATGGTTGATTATCGTAATTGTAATAGGCCTTTATGACATCATCGCGTCCGTAGGCATCCAAAACGACGACTTGCAGATCTGGAAGCTCGGTGTCACCTGCATTGTTGGCTTGGTGTCCAAGCAGTTCCTTAGCGGCTTCCAAGGTATGAACCGGGGTATCGTCTTTCTTTCCGCTGGTGATGTTCTGCATGTAAGCCGCGTAGTTGGCGGTCTTCAGTGCATCTCTCCATGGCGTAGTCACCAGTGGAATGAGCATCAGGGTGATGACGATTGCAGTAAACGCTCCAAATGCGCGCTGTAGCGTTTGGCGCAGTAGAAGCGCAGTGACTGTCGCGATGATGGCAATACCAAACCAGAGATATGTCCCAACTGTCTCTGCCATCGCGTTTTCAAAAAAGTATGCGATGAGGACAGAGGGGCCAACAACGAGATCGCGAAATGCGAACGTAAAGAGGATGAATGCGCTTGTTAGCATCGCGGCAAAGCGAGCCATTTCAGCCGAGCGTATACATGCGATGGCAACGCCGGCGACAATGGCAAACAGGGTTGCAACCCCGGCCGGCATCAGCATGATGTCAGTAGGGATCTCAAGCCGATTGACGGCAGCGAGTGTGATCAGGGGATAGAGGCAGGACGCTGAAATCGGCAATGCCAGAAGCAGCGCCTGCTTGATGAACGGGATGACCTTGGACACAGACTCTCCACGAGGTTGGGACGGGTGTGGTTATGCGACGGTGTCCGCAATGCAGCGGGAATGGGAACGACCGGAAACCTGAATACCGATGTTGTTAGTGTTTTGGGTTGCCTTTACCCGACTTGCTACGGAACCAGGAGCGGAATGTGTAAAGGAGTCCAGCGGCACTTGCAATCAGGAGCTGAGTGGCCATACTGCCGGCACCAGGATCAAGATATGCAGATGCTGGGGCTTCTGTTATTGTGATAACAACTGTCATTAACAGTGTAAAAGTGATTGTATTTTTTAATAAGTTTGTTTTCATTGTAGTACCGTCATTACAGACTGAATTATCGGTTGTTTAGTTCACTTGTTTAGGAGAGAAACTGCTCAATTTACATGTCATCTGGTGGGGATAAAATCACACCCAACAGGGTCATGAAATCAATGAACTTTCCCGCTTCTATTCGCGTCTTGTCCCGATTTTATTCAGATTGCAAACTCCGACGTACTTACATAACTAATGACCTTACAGTCGGTCCCATCATTTAGATCTCCGCTGGCTACAGTTCTGAACCTCCGTGATCAATGTTTGTGCAACATAAAACAAGCAAAAGCCAGTACGGTGCTCACGCAACGTCTGGCTTTCTTGCTCGTGATGGGATTGAGTGGCGCTAACCAGCAATGACATCCTTAATGACATTACCCTTGACATCTGTCAGGCGGAAGTCTCTTCCGGCATAGCGGTACGTTAGTCTGGTGTGATCGAGACCTAGGAGCTGCAAAACCGTCGCGTGGAGATCGTGTACATGAACCGGATTATCAACCGCCTCAAATCCCAGTGGGTCGGTGCCGCCGAAGGACAACCCACCACGGACACCGCCGCCGGCCATCCACACAGTGAAGCCCTTATTGTTGTGGTCCCGTCCATCCCCATTTTGCGCGGTCGGCGTTCGTCCAAATTCGCCCGCCCAGACAACAAGTGTTGAGTCAAGTAGCCCCCGGGCGGCAAGATCTGCGAGGAGCCCTGCAATCGGCTTGTCCACCGCTGCACAGTTACGAGGCAAATCATTCGCGAGGTTCGCGTGCTGATCCCAGTTTACATTTGGCGTGACTTCGACGAACCGAACGCCCGCTTCCACAGCACGCCGGGCCAAAAGACACTGGCGTCCAAAGTCATCCGAGACAGTCGTTCCAATTCCATAACTACTTTGTACTGCGACTGGCTCGCGATCAAGGTTCATAACGGTTGGTAAATCAGCCTGCATCCGGAACGCAAGCTCATAACTGGTAATCGCAGCATTCACCTGCTCTAAGTGCGGCGTCTTGGCAAGTGCCTCTGCGTGCAGCTTCTGAATGAAATCCAGCTGTTGGCGCTGGGACTCAGGTTTGAGCAGCGGGCTCGCGATGTAATCTGCCTTGCTGGTAGCGATAGGTTGATTGCCTTTGCCGATAGGTGTTCCCTGATAGATGGCAGGAAGAAACGCGGATCCGTAATTTTGTGCACCGCCATTGCCGGCAGGTGGCTTGATGCTAAGAAATCCTGGAAGGTTTTGGTTCACCGTCCCAAGCCCGTAAAGTGTCCAGGCACCAACGCTTGGTCGTACAAACTGGAAACTTCCGGTGTGCATTTGGACGAAGGCCTGAGGGTGGGATGGCTGATCGGTATGCATACTGCGTATCAGACACATTTTGTCTGCGTGCTTCCGCAGCTCCGGGAACAGCGAGCTTATCCAAAGTCCACTGTCACCACTTGGCTCAAAAGCCCATTTGGATTTCAGAAGCTTTGCGCCACGGCCCAGGCGACCAGGACCAGGCATCCCGTTGCGCTCTTCGAGCTCCGGTTTGTAGTCAAACGTATCTACATGGCTTGGCGCACCGCGCATACATAGCCAAATGACATGCTTTGCTTTTGCCGGGAAATGCGGAGCCTTTGGAGCGAGTGGATTGGCTTGTTTGTTCGTTGCCCTTAAAGTTGCCTGCGCCAATGCATCTGTCGTCGCAAAGGCAGAAAACGCCAAGGTGCCAAACCCGCCCGCCAGACGGGTCAAGAGTGTGCGGCGGAGGATTTCATCTGACATTTGGGAGACCTCTTTCCTTAACGAACCGTCCGAAACTCAACCGTTGCCATGAGTGATTGGCAGAAAACTGTCCAACGGGCACGCTCAGCATTGCGGGCTACACGGCTGTAAACACCGCTGTTCGCCTGCGACTCAGGCACAAAACTGTCCAAAAATGCCTTACTCGCCGTCACTTCAGCAGTACTTGGCAGCCTGCCGAGGATCATGCGGAATGCGCTTTCGATTCGCTCATCCTGTGAGCGGCTCGCTGCCGGAATCCGGCCGGATGCCTTAATGGCTGCATCAATCACAAACGGAGCATTTAGCAGGTAAAGCGCCTGGGATGGAACCGTTGTTTCCTCCCTGACACCGGTCACCAACGATGGCTCGGCCATGTCGAACACCGCAAGGGCATCGGGGAGTGTGTCACGCACAATCGGGAGGTACACCGAGCGGTACGGCATGGTCATGGTCTGCGGGTCAAATGCCGGTCGCCTGGCAAACTGTCCATCCACTTTAACCATGGGAGATCCATCCGGTACACGCAAGTCCAAATCACCACTCACCGCCAGAATGTTGTCGCGGATTGCTTCTGCATCCATCCGGCGAACGCGCTGGTGGGATAGCTGGATGTTTTCCGGATCCGTTTGTGCCGCTTTTATCCCGGGCGTTGAATCGAGCTGGTAGGTCTTTGTGAGCATAATGTCACGAATCAGACCTTTGATATTCCAGCCACCTTCCATAAAGCGAATGGCCAGATAATCGAGCAGCTCCGGGTGATCAGGTCGCATCCCGGTTACACCAAAGTTGTCACAGCTGGCGACGAGCCCACGACCGAACAAATAGTGCCATACGCGGTTCACAAAAACGCGCGCGGTCAATGGGTTATCCTTTGAAACAAGCCAGTCTGCGACCTGAAGGCGTCCACTCGAGGTTCTGGGAACGGATGTCTCTGTGGATGCACCGAGAAATGCCGGAATACCGCGTTGCACGACCTCACCCGGCTGCGTTCGTTCGCCCCGTGCATAAATTGGACAATCTTCAAGGATGACCTTTTCGGATACGCCCATCGCAAATGGCTTAAGCCGGCCGGATGCATCGTAGCGGCTTAGTCGATGCTCCAGCACGTTAATCCGACTCTGCAGCACGACGAGTCCGCCATTACCTGCGGTTCGGTTACGGCGCTGGGCTTGGATCAGCTCATCCCGTTGCTGAACCAGCGCAGACATTTGGTTCGTCAGCAAGCGTTGCTCAAATGGAGTTAGTCCGTTTGGGCGATATACGGATCCATCCATGGGAAGCGCAATTCCATCCGAGCCCTGACGTTGCTGGTTTGTCGGAGCGGATGCCGTGTGTGTCTCGGTGCTCAGGAAAATGCCCGCAAGCTGGTAGTATGCGCGCTGCGAAATCGGGTCCGTCTTATGGTCATGGCAGCGGGCACACGCAACCGTCAGACCAAGGATTCCCTGCCCGATGGCATCGATTTGCTCATCGGCAACATCGAGGCGGAACTGTCGCGTGTTTCTCTCGGTGTGCGACTTGGTTCCGATTGCCAGGTAACCTGTCGCGATGGTTTGCCTTGCTGTTAGCGCATCGGATGCAGACGGAAGGAGATCACCGGCGATTTGTTCGCGGATAAATGCGTCGTATGGCTTATTCGCATTGAAGCTGTCGATTACATAGTCCCGATAGCGCCATGCTTCAGGGTATGCGACATTTGCATCTTTGCCGCTGGACTCTGCATAGCGGGCGATGTCCAGCCAGTGACGCCCCCAGCGGCGGCCGTATTCCTGGCTTGCGAGGTAGGTGTCAATAACGTTTCGGATGTCCGCTTGCGTCGGTTTGTCCGGAAAGGCATCAAGCTCGGATGCGGTTGGCATGATGCCAGTGATGTCCATCGCGATACGCCGCAGCAGAAGCTTTCCACTTGCTTGCTGTGCCGGCAGTAAGCCGTGTCGCTTTTGGGCTACTGCAATAAAGCGATCAATCGGTTGGGATGCCCAGCCACTATTGGTTTCCATTGGCACCAGTGGAAGAACTGGCTTACGGTAGGCCCACTCTTTTTGCTCTTTGGTTTCCGGGCGGACAACTTGTTGTTGCGAGCCCCGTGGATCAAACGCACCTTTGACTATCCACAGCTCAAGCGTCTGAATCTGTGTTTCAGATAGCTTACCCGATGGCGGCATTTTCAGCGCTGGATGAAGGTGTCTTACAACTTGAATGAGCAGGCTATCCTTAGGTTTACCCGGGACAACAAGAGGTCCTTTGGATGCACCCGTAAGCATATCGGCCCGCGTGTCCATGGAGAGGCCACCTTGGACTGCACCAGCTTTCTTCGAGTGGCAGGGGAGGCACTCTTTCGCCAGGATTGGGCGAATCTTTGCCTCAAAGAATGCAGTGTCAGAACCGGGCGGAACCTTGCCGGTCGCCTTCGGAGGTGTTTGTATGGCGAGCCCTGCACATGCGATCAGCGTGCACCCAGCAATTAATGTCGTGAACCGTGTCTTCATCATCCGCTGTGAACTCCCATTTGTACTGTTGTCCTTTAGACCATTAAGGCATAGCAAAAGGTTCATTGTCCCAGTAGTGGGACTTTCCACTATGAGATTGTTGGTCGCTGACTGCGCCGACTATATGGAATAACACTTAACATTACCCTCTGCTTCAACGGAAGTTACACACTGGTATGGGACTTGCACTACTACATCGTATTACCGGAATAAAGGCGGGGAAAAGATGTCGCACCATACATCTATGACAAGCAAGAGCACACAATCAACCATATGGCAACCCATCAGTGCCATCGGTGGTGCGGTCATTCTTGGCATTGTTTTGCCTATGATCAAAGGGTGTCAGGAAAAATCCCTGATAAGCCAGCAGCCGCAGGCAGCTCCCACCATCCCGACAGGTGATAATGCACCGGATGTGGCATCCACAAAACGCTGACCACGCTACGGCAAATGCAGTGTGAATTTACCGAGTTCAAGTGGTAAACGCGTCGATTTTCCATTTCGTGTTGCGATAATAAACGCAGATTTTGTGTCGTTAGGAACCACTTCCCAGCGGTTTTCAGTGAGGGTTATCGGAAGCAATTTTGATCCTGATTGAAGCTGCAACGTTGTTCCCGGTGTAGCTTCCCCAGCACATTTCGTTGCTGATACCGACGTTACCTCGACATACGGTTCTTTCTGAATAATCGCGCGGTGATACGCCGTCATCGCATCCACCTCACGCTTCGAAACCGTCAATCCGCCCTGGGCTACGCACATTTCCCAGACCATTTTTCGCAGCTGTGCATCGGTCTTTCCTTTTCCAAGGTCATCACCATAAAAAGATCCACCCGGACCATGACAGCGAACACAAGCTTTGTCATAGAGGCTGATTGCGCCGCGGAGCGGAAGCACCTCCATGTTGGCAGCTACAATCTTGTCCCCATTGGACGGGGGCGCAAGCAGCGAAATTGCGAGTGCCGCACAGGGAAATCCCCATGCGGCACCCGTAAAACTACTTCTTCGCACCCGTGTAGCTGATGCGATAAACAACGCCTGCTAAGTCATCCGAGAACAAAATGGAGCCATCCGGTGCTTCCGTACAGTCCACCGGGCGACCCAGTGGCTTGTTGTCCTTGTCTAGGCACTTGACGATCGGGAGCATTCCGTAGGGCTTGCCCGTCTCTTTGTCGAACAGCACGCGGTCTACCGAGTAACCCGCACGTAACGTTGTTCCACCGCCGTTACCGTGGTGGGCAACAAAGGCATCGGCGTAGTGGTCAGTCGGGAAGTGTGTCTTCTTTGCGACAAAGCAGAACGCATTTGATGCAGCATGTGCAGGGAAGTTCCAACCTGGAGTTACGGTCTCTGCTGCGATTTTAAGCAGGTCAGGGAGGTCTTTGAATTCCGGGCGAGGCACGCCGTAGCCCATGATGAACGGGTGTCCATAGAACTTTCCGCCGGCGTAGAGGTTGAATTCATCCGTTGGGTTTAGGTTCGAGATCGGAGTGTTTCCGGGGGTCTCGCCGTATGGATCACCGAACTTATCGGAGCCGTGGTCCACGCCCCAGAGGTCTGTCGTCCCTGGGCGCATCCTCAGCTTTTCGTTGTTACGGATTCCGCCAGCGACTAATGTCTTGCCGGTGCCATCCTTGGCAAACTTCCAAATCTTCTGGCGGTCAGTCGCACGCATATCACTGGCATTTGCCGCATCCCCGATACCTGTATAGATGGCATCCGCGGTGACTTCCAGTGCACGCCACCAGTGGCCGCCACCATTTGGGAGGTCCTTAATGACGGTAATGTCTTCATCGGCGACGCCATCATTATTTGTGTCACGTGCCTTGTGGATTTCTCCCGACTGAGAGTACCAAAGCCATCCACCCTCAAATGCCATCCCGTGAACGGTTGGCTTTCCAGTAACGAAAGCCGTGGATGCTTCGTAGAAGCCATCCTTGTCTTTGTCAACGAAAGCACGAATCTCGCCTGGATTTGGCCGGCTGATGAACAGGGTGCCTTTGTCATCAAACTCAAGGAAACGTGTTCCTGGTTGCTCGGCGGCAATGGTTACCTTGTAGCCGGGGCGGACCCAAAAGTTTGGGACATCATCCTGAGCAGGCTGTACGGGCAATGCTGCGGCGGTGATAGCAGCGATCAAACTCCACATATAAGGTTTTCTCCCACGGGTTTGTTACCCGTTTGTTTGTCAGGTGTTCGTATTCCCGAATGGATGACAGGATTCCTGCCAGTGCAGTCCGGATGCATTATTCATGTAACCGGTGCGTCGTTTGCTGTTTCTGCATGATGCAACGAATGCTCTGGTCTCGATCCCATTCTGCATCAGGAGTCAGACTTTGTCTCCAAGGCCTTTGAGCGGAAAATCTTTACTTGGTTTGTGTTGACGGATTGCATAGGCATCAAAATCAGACACGACGAGGCGGGCCTTTGATGCGACATTGGTCAGCTCACGCGGGTCTTCACGGAGGTCATAGAGCTCCCAAGGCTGGCTGCCTTTATTCAGATTTCCCCGGACTGCCTTAAATCGCTCATTCCAGACGGCCTGCCAGCCGCCGTATCCAGCGAACTCCCGGTATAAAAACCGCTTTTTGTGCTTACTTGGCTTACCTTGAAGCTCATTAGCGTGGCTGACACCATCGGCGTTTTTGGGAATGACATCGGATGCATCCAGGAGCTCGAGCAGCGTTGGGACCCAGTCTTCAAAACCTGAGAGCGTGTCTGTCGATTGACCAGCAATGATCCGACCCTTCCAGGAGATAATCGCGGGTACACGGATACCACCTTCGTACATCGAGCCTTTACGCCCACGGAGCCCATTGGCGGAGTCAAAGTACTCGGTATCGGTGCCACCGAGCTGGTCATAGAGCGGGCCATTATCCGATGTGAACACAAAAATAGTGTCCTTCTCGAGGCCAAGACGCTTTATCGTTTCCACGACTTGTCCAACGTGTTTGTCCAGCTCACGAATCATCGCGGCGTAGGTTGCCCGTGGATGTTGGTTTGGCAGGTAGGACTTTCCACCAACATAAGGAGTGTCAGTGCCATGTTTGCCAACTTGGGCTTTCGTTGCATCCGGGGGCGCCTGAAGAGCGAGGTGCGGGATAGTGGTCGGGATGTAGCAGAAGAACGGCTCGTTTTTATGTGCTTCTATCCAATAGCAGGCTTCCCGTGTGATGCGTTCCGGAGCATATTCATTTCCGATATAGCCATCATAGGATTTGGCATCCGCCGGGTTGTCCGTAGGCTTTAGTTTCTGATTCGGACTGAAGTCACGGTTGTTGAGCGGTACTTTACGGCTGCCATCATCAAGGAATGCCGGGTAATGGTTATGCGCGTGGCGCTGACCATGGTAGCCGAAGAAGCGATTGAAGCCGCGCCTGAGAGGTTCGCCGGAGTTGCCGGGTTTTCCGAGACCCCATTTTCCAAAGCCACCGCAGATGTAGCCGAGGTCACTGAGCATTTCGCTCAGGATAGGGATGTTAGTTGGGACTGGCATTTGCTCATCAGTGCCCACATCTTTGTTGTCACGAACAGGAGTGTGTCCGGAGTGCAGGCCGGTCATCAGGACGCAGCGGGATGGTGCGCAGACGGGGCTACCGCTGTAGTGACGGGAGAATCGCATGCCTTGATCGGCGAGCGCATCAATGTTTGGTGTAGAGAACCGGCGTTGTCCAAAGCAGGAAAGGTCGCCGTAGCCAAGGTCATCCGCGAGAAAGAAGACGATGTTAGGGCGGCGGTTTTGGCGTGCGGTCTTGCGTGCGGAACGGGTGGTCATGGCAATCGATGCTCCCGGTGGAATTACCGGTAGTCTACATCCGAATATCAATCCGTCCACATAACAAAATCCCCGGGAAATCGTGTGATAACCCGGGGGAGTGGTTCGAAGCATTGGATCGAAGGTGCTAGCCCACCTTGACCTTTTGTCCTGGAATCAGGCGCTTGCCTGGAACCCGTGGGTTTTTGAACCGGACACCTTCGAAGGTGATTTGCAGAATTTCAAGTGCGACACGTGTGTCAGACTTGTCCGCATTTACCATCCGCCAGTGACCGGACTGCCGGCTACCATACAAAACCTGTGCTGTGTGCTTAATTCGCTGCGTTTTAGCATCCAGCTTTTCCGCATACATGCCGGTGACCTGTAACAGATGTTCCAGATTTGCCCGACTTGCTTTTACAACGTGCCAGTTCTTCGGGAGCTTACGTGTTTCGGCGTACTCCTTCAAATCACTGATTTTGTCCCGTTCCGGATCCAGGGAAACGCTGATGACAACGGTATCTTTCCGAAGCTGCGGCGACATCATCGCCAGAATCTTCCTTAGATTCATTGTCGTACCAGGACATGTTCCATTACATCGTGTGTAGAAGAACTGAATGATGAGGTTTTTGCCTTCACTCAGAGCAGCAATTGATGTCGCCGTACCGTCCGTTTTGGTGACAACGGTGTCCGGAGTCCACTGATGCTGAACGTGTTTTTGTGTGAGGACAATGGGGCCCCGTGGTACCCACGGGGCTATCTTGATTGGGTCTTCCTTAAGGGATGACATTGTACCAAGCCATCATTGCCATATCTTCGTGTCCAAGGTTGTGGCAGTGGAACACATACGGGCCTGTAAAGGTGCGGAACTGAACGTACAGCTGGCACGCGCTAGTGTTTGACAGCAGAACAGTGTCTTTACGTCCGCGTTCCCAAGGTTGCGGCGTGGCGCCTCCACGCTTGAGGATACGGAAGAACTCCTGGTGGATGTGCAGTGGGTGGTCCCAACCACCGCCCTTGACGGACACGTTCCAAATCTCTGCAGAACCAAGCTTTGGCTGGAAGAGAGGAACATTTGGGTTCCAAGGGAGGCCGTTAATCGTCCAGACACCTCCTGCCTGCGACAGAACGAGCGACCGAGTTGCAAGCACTTTCGTCATGTCTACCGGGGTCAATGGGCGGAGCACCGCTGGCACGCGACTTGGGTCTGGAGCAGCCGTTGCGCCTTCGACGACGAACAGAACCAGAGGATCACCTTTTGCAGAGACGCCTGCTGGTTTGTTGCCATCGGTCTGAACCAAATGGTCATTGAGCGTGATTTGTGTTCCTGCCGGGAAGCTGGAGAAGTCGACGATAATCTCGTAGCGCTCTGCATTACCCATTTGGTGTTGGGTGACCTGCACCGGTGCTGGGAGGAGACCGCCATCGGATGCGATGATCTTGAATGGAAGTCTGGTAGTGCCCTTCCAGAGACGGAACATCCACTCGCGTGCAACGGAACCTGCCAGCAGGCGGAAGCGATACTTGCGGCGCTGGACCTTGAGGTAAGGCTTGACTTTGCCATTGACTGTCTTCAGATTACCGACCTGGCCCCTGGTGTCGAGCTGGTTAAAGAGCAGAGAGCCATCAGCGTTCAGTGCAACATCACGGAAGACGAGAGGGATGTCGAACTCACCGGATGGCAAACGAAGTGCAGCCGGGTTGGTGTCATTTTCGTTACCAGAGTCGAGTGTGTCAAAGTGGAGCGACATTCCAGCGAGTCCACGGTAAACATTGGAGCCGGTGTAGTCAATTGTATGGTCGTGGTACCAGAGAGTTGATGGCCATTCATTTGAGTCATTATCAGGAACGATGTTTGGGATCAGGTGATCACGGTAGGTTCCCGGGTGGATAAAGTCGAGTGGCCAGCCATCGTCCATTGGGGACTGGTGTCCACCGTGGTGGTGCATCGATGTCTCTGGCATTCCGAAGCCAACGTGAGCTGGGTTGAGGCTGTTGATACGGCGAATGACCGTAGGAACGCCGAGGCGGTTTATAAATGTTGGGCCAGGGAAGGTGCCGTTGTACAACCACATTTTCGTTGCAGGCAAGTCGCGGTGGAACTGGTGAAAGCCCTCCGCTTCTACCAGCTCGTGGTAGTTAGGTGCACCGAATGCGGTAACACGTGGGTCAAAGGCCGCTCCACTGATTATGTTCTGAGGGTTGAGGACCGGAGGTGTCGGGAGTGGATCCACCCATGGTGTCAAGGTGACAGGGGTACCCGCTTGCGCGCTTCCCTTTCGGATGATGAACGGAGCAGCGGTGATTCCAGCACCAGCTGCGAGTCCAGTCGTTAGTAGTGTTCGTCGATTCATTGTCATTTCCTGTTTTGGCTTGCTCTGGATGATTACGAAGTCAATAAACAAGCCGTGTTCGTAACGTGTCTATTCAACAGGCTATTAACAATTTTGATAGATGTAACAAATACTGTGCTTTTGTAAATGTTTTACAATTGTGAGTATAATTGCAGGTAATTCTGCGGACATACGTAGTCGTTGACACACCAACCTTTATCGCATTACGTAATCGTAATTAATTGATTTCAACGGACCCTGGTAGCAGTAGTAGTGGCACTCTTTTGAGGTTACTACATTAGACGATCTGTCATCGGATCAGCTAAACGTCCACTCTCAAATCCAGTTGACGACACTGTCGGTTCATACGCCACGTGCGTTTCACACATTAATCGCGTCCGTGTGAGATGGCGTGTCTACAAATGTCAAACAGTCCACACCGAGTGGTGAGGGCTGCTTTCAGATGACAATCAATCAAACAAGCTGGATGGATTAGGCTCTGGATCGCTGGATGTTCAGATCACCTGGGGTGGCCATACGCCAACATCCAGCTCCATGCAGGCTCCCCATGGCGCGTTGCACATTAATAGAATCTGTGTGAGATGGCGTGTCTACAAATGTCAAACAGCCCACACCGGTTGGTGAGGGCTGCTTTCAGATGACAATCAATCAAACAGACTGGATACCTTAGGCTCTGGATCGCCTTGTTCTATCCAGGGTGACGCCTGGACGTCGTGGGTTGCGGTACTGGACCCCTTCGAATGTGATTTGGAAGAGTTCCTTCACCACATGAGGCTCAGACCACTGAGGGTTGGCCATACGCCAACGTCCTGTTCTTTGGCTTCCGAAGATAACTTCGGATGCGTGCACAATTGCTTTCGTCTTTTCGTCGTATGGTTCGGCGTTGAAGCCGATCGAGTCCAGCAGAGAGTCGAGTGGCTGACGGTCGCAGCGGGCAACCTGCCACCATGGTGGCAGATTGTTCCGGCTGGCGAACGATTTCAAGTCCCCTGTCGTATCCCGCTCAGGGTCGAGCGAGATCGACAGAATCACTGCATCCTTTTCAAACTTACCGGGCATCATCCTTACAATCTTTTTGAGATTGTGCGTCGTTACCGGGCAGCTGCCATTACACCTAGTGTAGAAGAAGTGCAGGACCAGGTCGCGTTGCTTTGCAAGCGCACTAATCGTTGTCTTCGTTCCGTTCTTCAGTGTAATCGGTGCATCAGGCGTCCAGTTTGTCGGTGTCACCCGCATCGGAACGAGCATAGGCTCCCTACGAATACGGGGATCGACACGAATAGGATCTTCCTTAAGGTTGGACATCGTACCATCCCATCATCGCGAGGTCTTCGTGTCCAAGGTTATGGCAGTGGAACACGTAAGGTCCTGTAAAGGTCCGGAAGCCTACGTACAGCTGTACTGGGGACTTGTCCCAAACCAGAACGGTATCCTTCTTACCAAGCTCATGCGCTGGTGGGGTGCGGCCTGCACGCTTGAGGATGCGGAAGAATTCCTGGTGGATGTGAAGCGGATGGGTCCATCCACCGCCCTTGACCGAGACATTCCAGATTTCAAAGGTATTGACCTTCGGCCGGAACATTGGAACTGTTGGGTTCCACACCTTGTCATTGATGGTCCACATACCACCCTTCTTGCTAAGAACGATGTTGCGGGTTGCAACGACACGGTGCATTTCGATAGGAGGCAGCGGACGAAGCGTTGCAGGAACCTGGGATGGATCGGGTGCATCGCGGTCAACGACAAACAGAAGAAGGGGATTTCCAACCGCTGCAATGCCCTCAGGTTTGTTACCATCGATCTGTACCACATGGTCATTCAAAGTAATCTGCTGACCAATCTGGTAGCGGCTAAAGTCGATAACGAGCTCGTACCGCTCTGCATTCGCCATGTGAAGGACATTCGCCGAAACCGGCTTCTCGAGCAGGCCACCATCCGATGCGATGATTTGGAACGGTGAGTTATCGCTCAAGCGGAAGCGGTATTTACGTGCCATGCCACCGATCAGTATACGGAAGCGGTACTTGCGGCGTGCGACCTTGAGGTACGGCTTGACCTTACCGTTGATGGTCATTAGGTTACCGACCTGGCCCTTGATATTCAGCTGATCGAAGAACAGCGAGCCATCTGCGTTCAGTGCAACATCACGGAATGCGAGAGGGATGTCGTATTCACCAGATGGAAGGCGCAGAGCCTGTGGGTTTGGATCGTTCTCGTTACCGGAGTCAACGTCATCAAAGTGCAGGGAGAGTCCAGCGAGTCCACGGTAGACATTTCCAGCGGTGTAATCGATGGTGTGGTCGTGGTACCAAAGCGTCGATGGCCACTCACGTGCATCACCTTCAGGGACAATGTTAGGGATGATGTGGTCACGGTACTGACCTGGGTGGATGAAGTCGAGTGGCCAGCCGTCGTCCGCAGGGGACTGATGCCCGCCATGGTGGTGCAGTGAAGACTCAGGCATTCCGAATCCGGTGTGGACCGGGTTGAGCTGATTAATGCGGCGAATGAGAGTAGGGACACCGAGCTTGTTGATAATCGTTGGTCCAGGGAACTGACCGTTGTACAGCCACATGTCTGTGTAAGGCAGATCACGGTGGAAGCGGTGTTTACCTTCAGCTTCAATCAACTCGAAGGTCTTTGGAGCGCCCCAGGCAAAACAACGATCTTCGAAGGCCTGTCCCTGAACGGTGAGGGCTTCGTTTAGGGAGCCTGGGATTGGGAGCTCGTCAACAAACGGAGTCAAAACGATGGGAGCACCGCCCTGCGCGGTAACACGCTTGATTAATGGTGTCATTGCAGCCCCGGCGCCTGCGACGGCTCCCGTGGTCAGCAACGTTCTTCTGTTCATCTGAATCATCTAAGTTTTCCTGTTTTTGTATTCGCCTTGCTTCTTACGAGCAAGTGGTACGTCGGGACGTAACGGGGATATTCAACAGGTACTCGGAGTATTTCATAAGATGTTAAATGTGCTGGGTATTGTTCACATAACGTAATGTTTCATTAGATGCAATCGTATTTAGCCATGGTTAACTGAACTCTGGTAAATCCTTCAGTAACCCGCCAAATTACGGGATAAGTCGTCTTGACAAGCTGGTTTTAGGAGGAAGATGCCATTAACAGATGTTTACTATCATCCGTATCTGAACGGGGATTTGCGTGAGTTTCCATTGGTCAAATCGTTATGTAGGATGCGTCAGTTGTAAAGTTAACACTAGTTAAAAATTCTATTAATGTTTATGTGATTTATGATTTTTTAGGACACGTTTGTATTGTTTACGTACTACTGCTCTTCACATAAGAAATCAGACTGGCACTATTCCTGCAGAATACACTCTGGTTAATCCGCCCCTGGGTGGTAGCGGTCACTCAATTCGAAGCGGCCTAAGCTGTGTTTTCGATCGACGTCGGTCACTATGTCAGCACTACAATCCGAATTACCCTACTGGGTTACGCTCTGAATACGGCGACTTTCGAAATCCTTACTTCGATCTCTGAATGCATCGAGCGAATAAATGGGAGTCGGAACACTTCATTGTGGTTTACATCCGCATTCTCTACCGGATTACTTCACTTTACTAACGTTAATACGCATAACTCAACGGGGATTGCGCAAATGTGGTGTATTGGGGGATGTCGGCCTTTGACTGCCGGTCTAGATCGAGGTTATCGATGAGTCAGCAAGCCCCCATCCTATTGCAACTGTTTGGCCAACCCGAGCTTAGAGGGGTCACCGGTCGCGTCATCACGCGATTCGCAGGCGGTAAGTCCCTTCACCTCCTCTCAATTCTTGCCATTTCCCCCGGGCAGGAGTTTCAGCGCGTTGATCTGGTTGCTGAGCTATGGCCCGGCGTCAGCCATGAGGATGGTAGAAATCGCCTCAATGTAGCCCTGCATCATGTACGCAAGTCACTGATGGCACTGATTGGCAATCGTGCGGACCGAGCTCTTGTGTCAAGCCGCGGGTGCTTGAAGCTGGAAAGCGGTCTTATCGATGTTGACCTTGTCCGGTTTGAGGCACTCACACAGCAGATTCTTCTTCAGCCTGCTGAACAGATAAACCGTGGACACGTGTCGATGTTATTAGAGCAGGCACGCGGTGGCGTGATGCTTGGTTATTCCGATGACTGGGCGCTTGCGCGCGGTAAACGCATCGCATCACTGGTGGATCGCTTACGACCGCTGGGGGACCAGCTGGTCCCGGAGGATGCATTGCCCGTCTCGCAGCCCCTTGTCAAAACCGGGATTGCAACCAACATTATCGCTGGCGACTTTATCAATGCGGGGACGTCACGTGATGACATCCTCAACTGGATCACCTCAGGTAAGACACGTATCCTCGGTGTACACGGTCCGGCAGGTGTCGGGAAATCCCGTGTTGTCAGAGTTGCCCTCGATGCCCAAGCAGACTTTCGCGTTGTTACCATCCAGTGTGATGCCCTTACCGACGAAGCGATGTTGGCTGCGGCCATCGCACTTGCTCTTGACACGCCCGTTGCCGGGACTCTTTCCGGCTTGGCACTGGGCAATGTTGCTCAGATAGCGGGAAACAAACCGCTTCTGGTCGTGCTGGATAATGCCGATTCCATCGTCACGGCTTCCCGAAATTTTGCAGAGCGCTTTGCAGACAGCCTGCCATCCGCAAAAGTCATCATTTCGTCACGTGAAGCAATCACCGGCAATGCGATTACAAACATCCGGATTTACCCACTCAAGGTGGATGGCACCACGGATGGACCAAACGGACTGATTCTTTCGCCTGCGCTTCAACTGTTTGAGAAGGCAGCTCATCGGGTTGCACCAGACTTTGAAATCACACAGGGTAATGCCGATACGGTCACGCAGCTCTGCCAGTTCGCCGATGGCATCCCGCAGGCTATCGAGCTGCTTGCTGGCAAAGTGCATCTCCATCTTCCAGCAACGTTGCTGGAGCTCTTGCGGACGGATGGACTGGTTCTCGGAGCGACTTCGGATGTGCCATCGCAAAGCAGTGCAATCGAGTCGCTGCTTGCCTGGAGTATCCACAACCTACCAGCAGCCACTCAGAGATTCCTCTTGCAATGCACGGTTTTCCCTGCCTCATTCGATGCCGAAGCTGCGGCGGCGATCACTGGTCGTGAGGATGCACAAAAGCTTTTGCAGGATCTGGTCAACGCAAGCCTTGTGTACTTCGTTCAGCAGGAGACAATCTTTGATGGACTGCGCTACCGCATCCTCGAGAGTGTACGCAGGCAATGTCAACGTCTGTTGGAGCCTGCCGCCGGGCAGTCACTGCGCTCCAAGCATGCAACGTACTTTGCCGCAGTCGCCGCAGCCATTCCACCCGCCGGGATCGGACGGGCAGATTTTAGCCGTTTGAATCGGTTCCGTCTGGATGATGATAATTTCGAGCAAGCAATAGATACGCTGGCGGATCGTGAGTCCACCGATGCAGCTGCCTTGGTTCTTGGCCTTGCACCATTATGGCTGCAGACGAATGCACAACAGCTGCGCGGTCATTTGAGCCGGCTGATGGCAATCGATGCCGGATTGACTGAGCAACAGCGTATTTGGCTTCTGGTATTTGCAGGGGCCGAAGCCGAGAGCCGCTTTGATTACCCGGCCGCGACACAGTTTCACCAGCAGGTCCATTCCCTCATTGGAACAACACGTAAGGCACAATGGCTTGCATCTCCATTGATGGTCGACATCCTCCTTCGGGAGCCATCGACAGCTCAGTGGCTGCAAGGGCTTATCCCCACGTGGCCCGAACCAATGACTCTCGCTGTCGTCCTCCGCCACAATGCTCTGCAGGCGTGGTACAACGGCGACCTCCCGCTAGCCGGACAGCTGATTGACGATGCGATGCGCTTTGCACAGGATTCGACCCCCGAGGTTGTCCGAGACACACATTTCGTCAAAGCACAGTTTTGTCTATGGACGCTGGAGACCGTGGAAGCCCGGGATGCCCTTGAGGCTGTTGTGCGTTTCTATGTTTCCAGCGGCATGGCAAACATCGATTATCATGTCTGGCAGCCCCTCTCATTGCTTGCATCAACACTGATCACAACTGGGCAGTATGCGCGGGCCCGCGAGACGGCTCTACGTGCCTGGGCAGCCATCGATGGGCTGCCTTCTGGTCCCGGAATGGCAGCTCCCTTGCTGGCACTTGCCCTGACCGAAGCAATCCTTGGCAATCAAGATGCGTCGGAACACTGGTGCCAAACCCTGCGGCAGCGCCACGGCGACTATTTGCGCATTTCGCGCGCTGAGCGGGCACAGTGGAGCCTAACGGATAGCCATCCGGCACTTGCAGAAATCGCACTTGCAAACGGGAATGTAAGCGAAGCGGTAGCGCTTGCTGCATCCGGTTGGAGGCACTTTTCTCAGGTGCAACCGCTTTCTCCAGGTCCGCAGATGATGGCCTATATCGCTGCTCGAGGGACTTTATCAAAGGCGGAGCACGCCTGTGGGCTACTGGATTCTGCCGCAGCCGGTGTTTCACTGACATTGCCACTTCGGTTACGCTACGGCATTTACCGTGATGTATTGGCAGAGCTGGACATCATCGCTGCATTTGCTGTCGAACGTGGCGATACAGCAAAGGCTGCGCGCTTGTATGGAGGGACACATGCACTACGCCTGCGTTCGCTGCATGTAGCACGCCCGTACGTGAGTACATTACACACAAGTACACAGGATCAGGCTCGCGCTCAGCACTCGGGTGAATGGTCACGGGGCACGACGCTAACGCTTGTCCAGCTGATAAACGAAGCAGAAGACTATCTGCAGAGCGCTGGCTTCACAGCTTAGCGTCAGGCACTGAGCTTTGTGGTGCGTTTTTTCTTCCACTTGGTGAAGATGGGGAGCCAGAACATATAGATGCCAGACAGCCAGAGGACAAGTAATCCGATGGCTGCCGGCAGAAAAATGCCGAGCTTGCTAATGTCTCCAGCGAAAAATGAGCCATCATGCAGCGACTCAATAAAGTCACTCATGCGTAGCTCACGTTGCAGAACATCACCGGTTCCAAGGTCCACCTGATATTCGACATCGCTCTTGAGAATAACTTTTGCGATGCCTTTGCCCGGGCGGATATCGACGCGCTGGACATCTTTCCATGTGACATCGCCGTCGAGCTTTCCACGATTAATCGCATCGAGGTATTGGGCCGGCGTTGCGATTGGCTCGTGGGTTATACCCGCGCGTTCCACAGGCTGCACAAAGGGCAGTTGTTTCTTTAGTTGGAGCAGGATTCCCGTGATGATAACGACAACGAGCGGGACCGCAAAGCAAATGCTAACCCAGGCATGCGTGCGGCGGTTTGCATAGTTAAACGTCATCGGTAAAGTCTATCCTGCCAGCCGACTAGCCCTTGAGGCCGCTGGTTGCGATGCCCTGAATAAACATCTTCTGCGCGAAGAAAAACACCACAATCACCGGGAGGATAACAACGGTGGCCGCCGCCATCAAAAGGTTCCATTGCGTTCCGCCATGCTGGCTCTGATACGCCTGCAGACCAAGAGATAGTGTGAACGTTTCCTGATCCGACAGATAAATCATCGGACCCATAAAGTCATTCCACGTTCCCATAAATGTGAACAACGCAACGACAGCCAGCGCTGGCTTTGCAAGTGGCAAGAGCACATCGGTGAAAATACGCACCTCGGAACAACCGTCAATCTTCGCTGCCTCGCTCAGCTCCATCGGGATTGTCCTAAAGAACTGGCGTAGGAGAAAGATGGAGAAAGCACTTCCAAAAAATGCAGGAACCCAGAGCGGACGGAAGGTACCCACCCATCCAAGCCACTTGAAGAGGCCAAAGGTTGGGACCATAAGTACCGGGAAGGGCACCATCATGGTTGCAAGCGTCACGGCAAAGAAGGCATCCCGGCCGGGCCAGCGGAGGCGGGCAAACGCATAGGCAACCACTGCATTCGAGCACACGGAACCGGCAACACACAGCAGAGTTACCATCAGTGTGTTACGGGCATAAAGCAGGAATGGGATATACCCAAGCTCTTTACTGCCATACGTGACTGCCTTAGGAAAGTTACCCCAGAGGAATTTGCTCGGAATGAGCGTTGGCGTCGCCGTCATCGTTTCTTCAATTGGCTTGATCGCCGTCGTTACCATCCATAACAGAGGCGAAACGAAGATCAGGCTCAGCACAATCAGCAAAATATGAACGGTAGCGATACCGAATTTCTTTTCTTTCATGGTCTAGCTCCGATCGTAGTGAACCTGCCGCTCGCTCATCCGGAGGGCAACAAATGTCAGTGTGAGAGTGATCAGGAAGAGCACCCAGCCCATCGCGCTCGCATAGCCCATCCGTTGGAAACGGAATGCATTATCGAACAGATAGGTTGTGAAGAAGTAGGTTGAACGAGCCGGCGCGCCGTTCGGGAACATCACGTATGGAACCGCAAACACCTGTAGCGCACCAATCATCCCCATAATCACATTGAACAGAATCACAGGGCTTAGCATCGGAAGCGTTACGTGGCGGGTCTTCGCCACAAGGCGTGCACCATCCAGGTCGGCTGCCTCGTAGAGAGACTGCGGGATGTCCTGGAGGCCAGCCAGATAGATAACCATGGCATTCCCGGAACCCCACATCGCAATCATCACCAATGTCACCTTTGACCAAGCAGGGTCACCAAGCCAGTTAGGCGGATTGGATATCCCGAGCTTTTCCAGCGACATATTGAGCAAACCGTGCTCGCCATTGAAAATCCAGAGCCAGAGGATGCCGAGAGCGACCATTGGGACCAGGCTTGGGACATAAAACAGCGTCCGGTAGAACGCAAGACCCTTGACCTTGGTATTGAGGAGCATCGCGAGCAGAATCGCCACGGTGGCCGACAACGGAACCGCTGCGACGACGTAGGTGAATGTGTTCCGAATCGTCATCCAGAAAACTTCGTCCTGAACCATCTCCTTGTAGTTCTCAAGACCGATAAAGCGGGGCGGGCGGAGAACGGAGAAGTCGGTGAAGCTGTAAAAAAACGATGCCAGAACCGGATACAGCAGAAAGGTTAGAAAGCCCAGAATCCACGGCATAGCGAAGAGGTAGGCGATACGCGCTTCAGATTTCATGGCTTTGCCTCCGCCGTTTTGATGCCCTTACCCATGACCTGTTGCTGATAGCGAATCCACTGCGGCTCGAGGCGCGCCTGAGCTGCATCCAGAGCTTCCTTCGGCGTTTTCGTTCCAAGGTTGATTTCAGTGAATGCGTTCTTGAGTTCACTGTCGATCTGTGGCCAGATACCGATCTGCGGGATGTAAGCGGCATTCGGCGACCGTGCCAGCTCATCGAAGAGGCGGATATATGGATTCAAGTGAGTGTTGAAGAACTTGTCAGAGACTTTGACCAGCGGAGAGTTCTTGCCATGGGATGAGCAGAGCAGCTCCATTTGGTCCTGACGTTGGACAAACGCGATGAACTCAAAGGCCTCACGCTTATGCTTGGCACCCGTTGGGATAACCAATGTGTCCATCGCGATAAAGTTCATCCCCTTAAGATCCTGTCGGTCCTTTGGGAGGGGGAATGGCACAGCAATCCAAGGCAGTTTTTTGTTGTAGAGGTCAATAAAGTTGGCCATCCAGACACCCTGCATGACAGACGCAACCTTTTCCGACATAAAAGGGTTTTGCGGGGATGAGAAGTTGCCAAAGCCACTCTGGAAGTTCTGGGTCTCACGGACGCCAAAGCGCTTGCTGTAAGATTGCACCCATTCAAAGGCGCGGATGTTTTCCGGGGTATTGATAGTCAGTTTGTCGCCATCAATCAGCTTCCCGCCAAACCAGTAACCCCAACCCCAGTTCCACCATCCAGGCTCTGCTGGAAGAAATCCGGCGAGCTCGACTTTGCCATCTTTGACTTTCGAAACACGCTCTGTGAATGCATCAAGCTCTTCCAATGTCTTTGGCGGCTCTTCACCGGGCTTGAGAAACTTCTTGTTGATATGGAGTGCTGTGCTTGCCGGGGTGGTTGGAAATGCGACCAATGTGCCCCCTGGTGTCATTTGCTTCCAATAGCCTGGGATATAGTCTTCTTCCTTGATTCCAAACTCAGCGGCCAGTGGCGCCAGGTCTGTCAGCGCTCCTGCATCCTTAAACTGAGTCATCTGGGTGTCCCAAAGACCAGCGACATCGGGTGGGTTTCCACCGCTTGCGGCAAGCAGGGTCTTGTCAGCAACACCGGATATGGAGAGCATTTTGACAAAAATGCGATCCTGGGAAGCATTGAAATTGTTGACGATGCGTCGCATTTTCTCTGCTTCATCACCCGTCCATTTTTCCCAATAGAGCACGGTGACTTTGTTCGCTACGGGCTTTCGGGTTGTTGCGTCCTCAGAGCGATAGACAAGGTAGCCCAGCACTCCCAGCGCCGCCGCGGACAGGGCAATCGTTCGAATGTTCACAGGCAGATATCCTTGTCGGCAGTGACAATGTCCATACGCCTATATACAGCGAAAATACTGGAATCTCTATCAGGATTACCGGTGGAAAGGTTATTAGCCAATTGGAAATCGGTGAATCGTTCCAGTTCTTAGCGCGATGAAAATGGCCGTGCTGTCGTTTGTAAGCACCCAACTGGCGCACGGATAACCCGTAGCCGACCCCACTTTTGCCGGCTTGCCAGTCTCCGTTACCAGAAACACCTGCCCCGATGTGTCGACAACAAGCGTTCCTGCTTTTGTCGTATGTACTCGCACCAATGGGTTTTCAAAGCCCTTGAGGAACATCTTCTGCCGCTGTCTTACGGGATCCCAAATCCTTACGGACCGGTCTGTGCCTGTTGTGATCACACTGCCATCCGGTGAGATGCTGGCATCCGTGATGCCGCCTGTGTGTCCTTCCAGCGTCCCCAGTTTCCTGCATTGGTGGTCCCAAATGTGTAACAGACCATCCAAGCCAGTGGTTACGAATGTCCGGCTCTCCACGACCAAGATCCCGGTGCATGCCCCTTGATGTGCAGGCTGGTTTATCCATGTTTCGCCAGATTTGCGATGAAAGAGTAGCCCTTTGGCATTTACGACCAGCTGTACATCATCGAGGGCCGCAAAGCCGGTAAGACAGTCATTGCCAATGATGTCAACTACATTCGTTACAAGGCTTATCGGGTCGAGTATTGCCATCATCCCATTTCGCCCGGGTATTCCGCCGATGAGACGGACATTGTCTGCGTCAGACGTCAGTTTGTTGACAATCGACATCGGGGAACGAGGACCGCGCGGCAGACCCTGCAAGCTCGTCGTCGTTGACTTTAAGCGAAGGGGAAAGCCTCCCGCAATCCCGATGACATCCTGCGCCAGAGGAAACACAGCCTGTAAACGATTTAACTCTGCCATTATGCTATGAGCCCAGAGATAATATTCCCTCCAGCGATACGTTGAACGGGGCGGCCATCCGGTGTTCGTACCGTTTCACCGGGGTCGATACCAAATACGGACAAAAGCGTTGCCGCGATATCAGCAGGAGATACAGCAGCATCGCTTGGCGATTCGCCCCGGGCATCCGTCGCCCCAAAAACCATCCCGCGGGCAAACGGGCCTCCGGCAAGCAGCACCGACCCCGCGCGCGGCCAGTGATCGCGGCCTGCGCTGGCATTGATTTTCGGTGTTCTGCCAAACTCGCTGACAACGGCCACGACGGTTGTCTCTAAACGCCCGCTCTCTGTCAGGTCATCCAGTAATGCACTGATTCCCCGATCCAAGCCCGGCAGCTTTCCAGAACCGGGAAAGCGTGCATCCGGGAGCTCACGGTGAATGTCAACATGCGTGTCGTACCCCGTATCGACCACCTGGACCACGCGGCAGCCGGCACCTGTCAGACGTCTTGCAAGCAACAGATTGCGTCCGATAGCTCCATTACCATAGCGCTGGCGCACCCCGGGTGGCTCCTTTTCGATCTGAAACGCACTCAGCACTGCCGGGCTTGTCAGCATCCCAACCGCACGCGCCGTCGCACCGTCCCCCGGTGTCACCACACCGCTATCCAGCGCCGCCGACAGCTTTGTAAGTGCAGAAAGCGTTGACAGGCGCCGCGCCCAGACATCTTCAATCCGACCATCCGGACCAAGCAACGTCGCCTTCTGAGCACTGCCCGGAGTCACTGCAAATGGACGCGCGCTTTGCGACAGATAGCCTGCTCCAAGGAAATCCTGCATCCTGCCAATGGTGCTGTAGGAGGGCATTCCGGCACTTCCCGGTCTTTCAGATGCGATGATACTGCCAATACTTGGCGGGGTAAGCGCCGGGTTTGCCCTGTGCCCGGTAAGCATAAAATGCCCGCCAGTGTCGTGGTTGCCCAGCTCGTGTGTGAGCGACCGGATAAGCGTGCAGCGGTTTAGGCGGGATGCAAGCATTGGGAGATGTTCACTTAGCGCGATACCCGGAATGGCACTCGGGATGCCCGCAAACGGTCCACGAATTTCGGATGGTGCATCGGGTTTTGGGTCAAAGCTGTCGATGTGCGAGAGGCCGCCATCCAGCCAAATCAGGATCAGGGATTCTGCGGGCTTGATGCCAAGAGGGGACACGGGCTGTGCGGCGGCCGCGATATCCGTGAGCGACCATCCAAGAGCCCCTGCAAAGCCGAGGCTAAGGAGACTTCGGCGGGAAAGACCATCACAGCGTCGAGCATTCACGGCCGAACTCCAAACTCCGGGTGATTAATGATGACCCACAGTGTGTCTTCAATGGCTTGCCGGCGCGATTGTTTCTGTTGCATTGTGTGAACGATTTTCCATTCATCCCGTGTGATTTTGCGCGTCAGTCCACGCTGGAAAAGTTCCCGTGTGATGTTTTCCACGGAGCGATTAGTCGCTGCAAGCTTGGATGCTCCCGCGGCAACCCTGCTTTGAATTTCCGGTGCAGCCAGGCGGTGCAGAGCCGATGTGAGTCCTTCGGCATCGGGGGACAAATCGGGTGAGCGGCCATCACGTTGGCAACGGTCAAACGCATCCAGCGTGGCATTAGGAACCCGGTGGTCAAGCTCGCGCATTGCCCCCGCTGGGACAGCAGGATTAGGGCTCCCGGTTATGTGGGTGATTAGCTCGTCCTGCATTTCTGCCGTCAGCCGGCGCTTGGCATGTGACAGGATGTGTGCCTCGCGAAAGGCATCGGGCTTCGGGGATGTCTGTTGTTGATATGTCTCACTTAGGAGGATGGTGGAAATGAGCCACTTAAGGCGCATTCCGTTTTTGATGAATTCATCCGTAAGGCGTGTCAGTAATGCGGGGAAGCGGCTTGGGTTACCAGGTCGAATATCATCGATGGGTTCGACGAGGCCAGTTCCAAAGAGCTCTTTCCAGGTCCGGTTTACGATCAGGGTTGCGAGGTCGCGATTTCCGATTGCGCTTTGCGAAAGGATTTCCTGTGATGGGGTCACGGACATGCTTGGCTGAGCGCTACCGAGGAGCCTCGCGGGAAGTGAGGCACCTGTCTCGGGGTGTGGAATCGTGCTCATCGGATCAGCTACGATGGCGTTACCATTGACCCTGACTTTCGCAAACAGCGTTGCGTAGGAAACATTGTCATTCACCGTCCATGAGTCATACGGATGCTGATGACATCTGGCGCAAGCGACACGCTTGGCGAAGAGCGTTTGTGCTGTGAACTCCGCCAGATCACGCGGGTCCCGATACGTCATCCAGAATGCGGCCTTTGGACCGGCAACGTCATTCGGATTTGCCATTAACAATGTCGCAACCGTTTTATCCCAAGGCTGAGCTGTCTTGAGGGCATTTATGAGAAACGAAGTATAGCTACGGTAGGCATCGGGTCCAAGACGCGCTGAATCAACGCGAAGGGCATCGGCAAGCATCCGTGCCCAGCGGATGTCGGCATCGGGAGAGGACAACAGCCGATTGATATAAGCTTGCATTCCGGACTTCGAGGCGTATGCGATGGAAAAGCGCGCCTCCTGATCAGCGGTTGGGGCGAGACCTGTTGTGTCAAAGTGCAGCCTGCGAAGCAGCATGGCTTCAGATGCACGCTTACCTGGGATGGCACGCAGGGCTTTGTGGATCTCACCGACTTCCGTATCGATGATGCCTGCCGTTGACGGGACCGGCGCTGGCTGAGCGGAAGTGTTTAATGGCACGGTAAAGGAGATTGCTTTTGTGTGGCCACCGAAGCGGACCATGATACGAGCGATGCCCGGGCGGAGGGCTGTCACAGTACCGGATGCCGTCACCGTCGCTGTTCCATCATCCAACGAATCAAAAATGGCGTTGTCGGTGACATCCGTGCGGGCTCCGCCGGCGGTTGTCGCACGAACCGTAATGCCTGTAGCGTGGCCCTTGATGAGGACAGGTGACGATGTTGCAAAATCGATATCGCGGATGGTGTCCTTATCTGCCGGTGGTGGCATTTCTGCAGCCAACCAGGCGTACAGTGTTTTGTATGCTGCAGACTCAATTGGGATGCGTTTGCCTCCACCATGGTTTAGCTGACCGGATGCCTTCTGAAGCAGAAGTGAATCCGCTGGTGCCGCACCGGCAACTAAGCGGCCATTGTCACTGTAGACCAGAGTGTTGTAATCGCTCTCAGGGTTGCCCCCGAGAAGGCTGAGACGAAGCCCTCCCCGACCCGCTGCGGAGCCATGACAAGCTCCTTGTGTACAGCCGTAGCGCGTTAGTATCGGGTGGACGTTGATGCGAAAGGAAACGGATGGTGACCGACTTTCAGGCGTACCCGCTTGGTGTAGAGCGGGGCTTGCGGCGGCGAGGGCTGCAATCGTAGCAACGGTGACGATCGACAGCCAGCCGCCTATGGAAGCTTGGTTTTCCACACTTTAACCATCTCAGCGCCAATCTTTTGCGCGTATTCGGTTCCGTACTTCAAGTGGAGGATGCGCACCCAGCCATCATGTGCCTGTTTGATAAGGTCGACTTTTCCGCGGGTGTATAAGTCAATATCAGCCGCGACGCGTTCGACATCAGCGTTTGTGTTGCTTGGCTGGATGAACGCCCGCAGGAGACCAAGGACACCTGGGTCTGTGGGTGCAGCGCCGGGCAATGGGCCTGCAGGTGGTTTAGGCTGTGATGCGGGCTGCCCACTGCCCTTTGTCTTGAGTGCGGCTAACTCGGCTTTGAGAGCTACCACTTCTTTGACGAGGTCGGTGATGACCTTTTTCATGGCTTCCGGTGTGGACAGATCTGGCTCTGGAACAACATTTGCCGGTGTTGGCTGCGCCGCGGGGCGCTGCGCGGATGGTCTGCCTGCCGGAGATCCCGCACCAGCATTGGAGTTTCTCTCGTTGAGCTCTTCCGGTGTTGGTGGATTTGTATCGCCACTAAGCTTGGCCATCAGGGCAATAACGGCTTTTGCATCGGCAACACCCGGCTGGGCGAGAGCGAGGTTGCCTTCGACTTTGCCATCCTTAATGGTCAGCAGGGTCATCATCGCCTTGCTGTTAATCGCATAGGATCCAGGACCATCGGGGCCATCCGAGCTGATCGAAAACCTGACCTTCAAATTGAGCGATTTGACAATTGCCGGTAGGCGGTCACGCATTGCGACAGGGTCCTTGGGCAAGACAACGATTACCGTTTCCATCGTTGCCTTACGTTCCGCTCCGTACCAGTTAACAACCCGCACAAGTGGCATCGCGCTGCGTTCAACTGCTGTGAGAAATACCACAGTTACTGGTCCGGTTGTCTTTTGTTCAACTTCGCGAAGCACGGGTGAACCATCCGTTAGAAGAACGTTAAACGGTGGAGCCTTCTCGCCAGGCTGCGGTCCGGACACCAATTGCTGGAGGTGGGAAACGGAGTTATGCGACGCAACGGACGAAAAAAGTATTACGGATGCAAGTGGAGCGAAGGTAACCATAATGGATTATAAGGTTGTGGGACCACGATGGCGAATCTATCCCGTGTTGGGTTAACCAATGCAATACATCTGGAAATAAGGTAAAAATATTACGCACCCTCTCCGGCGATCCTGACGCCCGGAGGCCGTGGTGCGGCCAGATGCGGTGGTGGTGCAGCCGGGACGCAAGCACCACCACTGCGGTCCAGTTTGGTAGACGCTTCGTTTTACCTAAAGTTCACCATGGTTGCACCCATATTTTTACGGTAATTCTCAGTTCATTGACCGAGATGGCCGAACACAGGGTTGTAATCTGTTTCCACAGTTCCTATCAAAACGGCTGTTACTTGGTATCCAGCCGTAGAATGTCAGAACCGTTTCTCGATGGAGAGAATTGATGTCCCGAAAAATAGCGATGATTGGTGCTGGTAGCGTCGTTTTCTGTAAGACTCTGATGTCCGATATCCTCGCAACACCAGCGCTTGCCGATTCAGAGTTCGCGTTGATGTCGCCGACGGAGTCAAAGCTGCGGCGGATGGAAGCGTTTACAAACCGGATGATTGCAGACAACCACCTCCATGCGAAAGCCTGGGCGACGACGAGTCGCGAGGATGCGATACGGGATGCTGACTTTGTCGTCGTCATGATTCAGGTCGGTGGTTTCCACGCATACGGTGTGGATTACGAGATTCCACTGAAATACGGCGTAGATCAGTGCATCGGGGACACCCTGGGACCCGGCGGCGTCTTTAGAGGTCAGCGGCACATTCCAGTTTTGGTAGACATCGCCAAAGATATGGAGCGTCTCGCAAAGCCCGGCGCGGTGATGCTTCAGTATGCAAACCCGATGGCGGCAAACTGTCTGGCACTTGGTCGTGTGTCAAATGTTCCATTTGTTGGCCTTTGCCACGGAGTTCAGACAACGCTTGATCTGGTCGCCGGATACTGCAATGTTCCAAAGGCCGAAATTGACTTTACCTGCGGTGGCATTAACCATATGGACTGGTTCCTAACGCTTTCGCACAAAGGTAGAGACCTTTATCCCGAGCTTCGTGACATGTTTGAGCGGCCCGAATACTACAAAAATGAGAAGGTTCGCGGCGAGGTCTTCCGGCAGTTTGGCTACTTTATGACCGAGTCAACCGGACACCTTTCAGAATATGTACCCTGGTTCCGGCACCGCAAGGATGCCCTGGAGCTCTATTGTGATGAGCCCGCATTTGGCGGGGAGTCTGGCGCCTACTATAAGTGGGGCAAGGCGATGGCGGAAAAGTACGAGAAAGTCGATCCGTTGCAGTTTGAGACCACCGCTATCGATGGACGCTCTGTTGAGTACTGCTCATACATCCTCGAAGGAATCGTGACCGGAAATCCATTTAAGTTTATGGGTAATGTTCGCAACGATGGCTACATTTCGAATCTTCCGCAAGGATGTTGCGTGGAAGTTCCGACCATCGCGGATGCCAATGGTCTTCATCCCCAAGCCATCGGCAACCTGCCGCCGCAGTGTGCCGCGCTGTGTCAGACGAACATCAATGTCCAAAGCCTTTGCGCGGATGCGGCACTGTCTGGCGATCCTGAGCATTTGGTACATGCACTGGCACTCGATCCACTGACGGCAGCTGTCTGTACACTGCGCGAAATCCGCGAAATGACGCAGGAGATGCTCACCGAGTTACGACCGTACCTCCCGCAGTTTGAAGGTAAGTCGCTGAAGCAGACGCCCACGATCAGTATCCCGGCAGACTGTGTGGCTGTGGATGTTCCTCTGGACCCGGCGCTCGCAATCGGCAAGCGCTTCGGCACACTCATCGAGCAAAAGGTCGATTGACGGGATGAACACGATGCGGGTGGTTGCCGCAGGCCTTACAGCAATCGTGTTGCCTGTGCTCGCGCTTGCGGCAGCCCCTCCTGTGAATAAGACGCTTACTTCGCCCGCCGTCAATCAGGCATTTTTCGATACACGGGTAGCTCCAATCCTCAAGGATGCCTGTCTGGATTGTCATGGCGGTTCATCGGTGATGTCACATACCGTTCTCCGCTCGGAGGCTGCGCTTAAAGCCAGTGGCTCCAAGGGCCGGGTGCTTGCAGCGGGCATCGGTGGGAAATCCCGTATCCACAACCTTATTACCGGACGCCAGGCGCCACTTATGCCGCCAGGTGGAAAGCTAAGCGAAAGTAAAGTCAGAGATTTGACACAGTGGTTGGATGCCGGAGCACCGTACTTTGGACGCACACTCGTGGATGCAAAACAGCAGGTTTGGTGGGCATTCGCGCCGGTGAACAAGTCCGTTCCACGACCATCGGCAAAGAATGGTCTCTCCGTTATCGATACCTTTGTCCAAGCCGGTCTGCGCAAAAACGGTCTCTCATGGAATCCGCCGGCGAGTCGACGAGACCTCATCCGTCGTGCTTATTTTGACCTTACAGGCCTGCCCCCGACATTTGATGAGGTTAAGGCGTTCGAGAAGGATCGCAGTCCCAACGCCTGGACAAAAGTTGTTGACCGCCTCCTCGCCAGCCCGCAATACGGTGAACGGTGGGGGCGGCACTGGCTGGACATCGTCCGCTACGCAGACTCCGGCGGCTTTGAAGGCGATAAAGACCGGCCAAATGCGTGGAGGTATCGCGACTGGGTCATCAATGCCTTCAACAAAGACATGCCTTACAACACGTTTCTGGAGTATCAGCTTGCCGGGGATGAGCTGGCGCCAGGCGACCCAGCTGCGCTTGTTGCGACAGGCTTTCTCGCTGCTGGGCCGAAAGACATTGTCGAGAACAACGCCCGGACGCGTGCCAATGAGGTGGATGACCTTGTCGCGACGACTGGCTCCGCGTTTTTAGGACTTACGATTGCCTGCGCCCGTTGCCACGATCATAAATATGATCCTCTTCCGCAGGCCGATTACTACCGTCTGGCTGCGATTTTCGCGCCAACTGAGCGTCGTGACATTGATTTATGCACACCGGATGAACGAAAAGCAATCGAAGGCCGGATTGCTGCATCGGAAGTTAAGTTAAAACCACTGCGCGATGAATACGGTGCTCTCCGTGCGAAGGGTGAGGCAGCGGCGCGCAAAATGGGCTCGCTCCAACCGGCGGAGGCCGAAATCGAAGCCGGGCTTGGCCCCGAAATGCAGCGCTACCGGGATGTCCGGAAGGAAATCGACAAGGTTGAGGTCAGCCGCGAGCAGGTCCCTGTGGCGATGGCGGTTACGGATCCTGGCCCGACGTTTGGGGAGTATCGCATCCACCGTCGCGGAGATGCCTATCTCCCTGGCGATCCTGTCAAACCTGGATTCCTTAAGTGTTTGCCGGGAAATATAGACATCCCGGATGCGCCGACATCGGCAAAGACCACGGGACGGCGTACCGCTCTTGCAAAGTGGATGACTCGCCCTGAGAACCCGCTTACGACACGGGTTTGGATGAACCGTGTTTGGAGGCACCACTTCGGCAGGGGCATCGTGGCAACGCCGAGCGACTTTGGGGTAAACGGCGAGCTACCGACGCACCCGGAACTCCTTGATTACCTTGCGGCTAAGTTTGCTTATGGCGGGATGAAGCTAAAGCCTATCCACAGGGAAATGTTGCTGTCAAAGACGTGGATGCAGTCATCGGCGGTTCGACCGGATGCTGCGAAAGTCGATCCGCTCAACAAATATCTATGGCGGATGCCACTGCGCAGGCTTGAAGCCGAGGCTGTGCGCGACTCCATTTTGAAGGTTGCCGGAGCGCTCGATCTCACAATGGGCGGACCACCCATTTACCCGCCGGTTGATCCAAGTCTGCGGTCGGATACCTTTCAGGGGATGAACTGGCCGATTACCGAAGATGATATGTCGACGTGGCGACGCTCGGTCTACGTTAAGGTCAAACGCAGTCTACTGCTACCGCAGCTTGAGGTGTTTGACTGTCCTGAGATAACGGCATCCGTTGCAGCACGCAACAGCACAACAACGCCGCTCCAGGCGCTGACGCTGATGAACGATCCGCTGGTGCAACAGCAGGCCAATGTGATGACTGCAATGATTTATCAGAACTTTGGGTTTGTCGCGGATACATCTCCTGAAAAGGACAGAGGGGTGGTGGAGTATGTGTACCAGCGTGCACTTCAGCGGAGTCCGACGCCACGTGAGGCCAAACTCGCGTACAAAGTTTTGACGACGCAGGGGCGGTCACGGCTTTGTCTCCTGATGTTCAATCTGAATGAGTTTGTCTATGTACCTTAGAGCGACGAGTGAGGTAGTCGTATGACAGAGCCAACACCGCTTCCCGGCGGCTTTATCGCGCGTCGGGATTTCCTCCAGCGTGCCGGCGGCGGCATCGGGGCACTTGGCCTGCTTTCTCTCCTTCAGGAAGATGGTTACACGGCTCCACCGACGACGCTGGATCCGCTCGCACCACGCAGCCCACACTACCCGGCGAAAATTAAGCGTGTCATCTCAATCTTTTGCTTTGGTGGTCTCAGCCACATGGATTCGTTCGATCCAAAGCCTGAGCTTACGCGCATGGATGGCACGCCTGTTTCCGGAAATCCAAAGTTTGACACGGGAGGTCGCAGCGCACCTGGCAAGCTCATGAAATCGCCGTGGGAGTTTAAAAATTACGGTCAATCCGGGATGCCGGTTTCAAGCCTGTTCCCAAACATTGCCAAACATGTGGATGAATTTGCCCTAATCCGCTCGATGAAGAGTGATTCCAACAACCACGTCCCGGCGGTGTATCACATGTTGACTGGGTCGATTCTCGCAGGGCGTCCGGGGCTGGGCAGCTGGGTGAGCTATGGTCTTGGAACCGAAAACCGAAGCCTTCCGAGCTTTGTGGTGATGACGGATCCACGCGCACTTGTCGGTGGCGGGGCGGGCAACTGGAGTAATGGCTTCCTGCCCGCGAATCATCAAGGGGTGTTGTTCCGCTCGCAGGGTCTGCCCGTTCTCAACCTTACGCCGCCAAAGGGTGTGTCGGATGCGGAGCAACGTGCCAGTCTGAAACATCTCGAAGCGTTAAATGCCGGCTTTGCCAGCCAGCGTCCACTCGAGCAGGAGCTTGCGGCACGGATGCGTTCGTACGAGCTGGCGTATCGGATGCAATCTGAGGCGACATCCGCGGTGGATATCTCCAAGGAAACCGCCGAGACGCAGGCGCTGTATGGCATGGACCGGTCCGAGACGATGTTGGTTGGGCGGCAGTGTCTGCTCGCACGCCGGTTGGTTGAGCGTGGTGTGCGATTTGTGCAGCTGTATTCGGGGGGCGGTGTGTTTGACCAGAGCTGGGATGCGCACAACGGGATGGTGGCAAATCACAACAAGCGTGCCTTGGAAATTGACAAGCCGGTGCATGGCTTGCTCACAGACCTCAAGCGCCGAGGGCTCGATAAAGACACGCTGGTTGTGTTTCACACGGAGTTTGGGCGGATGCCATTTACCGAAGGAAGCACGGGACGTGATCATAACCCGCGGGCCTTTTCTGTTTGGCTGTGGGGCGGCGGGATAAAGGGCGGAAGTATCACCGGGGCAACCGATGAGATTGGCTATGATGCGGTGACAGATGTAAAGACTGTGTTCGACCTGAACGCGACGATTTTGCACTTGCTCGGGCTTGATCACACGCGGCTGACGTATAAGTATGCGGGAAGAAGCATGCGTCTCACGGATGTCAGCGGAGAAGTGATCAAGTCTGCGCTGGCGTAGCGTGCCATATTAAGAATTAAAAAATCCTCCCTTTTACGGATAACGCACATTCTCAACCGGGCCGCGTAGGCACCTCGCATAAAGCTCATCAAATGCAGCGCTTCCATCATCGTGGATTACATTCAGCTGTACACCGCGGGGCTCAATCGGCTGGTTACCGGCCAGGAAGTCTTCCCAGCACTGACGCTCGAGCATCGGGAATCCAGCATACGCCGCATGAGCAAATGGGCTCGCCTGATAGTTTCCGCTGACACGATTGGCCATGAATGCGTACTTAACACTCTTACCACTCGGCCATTCGATCGAAATGATGTGCTTTCGCTCCGGCAGGCTGAATGGCGCATCCATTCGGTAGCGATTCACCGCATCGTAATCCAAGTCCACTCCAAGACCAGCTCCCATCGGAACACGCACCGTTCCGTGTTGGATCTGTAGTGGGGATGCAATCATGTCATCCGCGTAGTTGTTCATACAGCTGATCATCGGCCATTGCTGATGTGTCAACACCGCCCCAAGATGACATCCCCAAGCCGTCGAAATCCCTGTTCCAACCGGCTGGGTCCAAAATGGCTTGTCAAACTGCGCCAGAATGGCACCCGTCTTAATGGCTGCGCTGGCACCACATTCGGACACGACAAAGCCATCACACATTTCCTCCCGCAGTGCGATGGGAAGTGGCGGCACACCGGCATGGATGGCAATCGGGATATCGAGCCGTCGACGCAGGGTCTTGTAGCCATCAATATCGCGCTGGGGGATTGGGCCCTCGAACAAGGCGACTTTGGGATGTTGCTGCAGCTCCTTGAGAATCGGCGTTGCCGTTGCTGCGTTCAGCAACATGTCATTCCAGTCCATGTCAATGCGATAGTGATCCGGAGTTGCGGCAGAAATCGCATCGACCTGAGCAAAGGGATCAATAAACGGACGTGACTTGATCTTGTGATACGTGTACCCGGCTGCCAGGGCATCCGCAGCTTCGAGGGCGAGGTCAGCGGGCGGCATCTTTGTGTTCCACCAAGCGATGCTGACATGTTCACGCACCTGCTCGGCTCCGAGCAGGCGGTAGGCCGGAACTCCTAGTGCTTTGCCAACGATGTCAAACATCGCCTGTTGGAGACCAGCACCAAGGCCATCATTCCACAGAAGGTCAGCCGGGTTTGCGCCAATGCAGCGGGCCACGGTGGCATCGGATGTCTTTTGCCATGTGTAGTGGAGCACCGTTTCACCGATACCCATGATGTCAGACGCATCCGTGAAGACTTCGATTATCTCAACCACTCTCCAATTACGGACCAGGAGAGCATTCCACGTTTCGCAGCGTGGGGTGAATGGAACGCAACACACTGTGCGCTCAATAGCCGTGATCTTTGGAACCTTCATCGCTTCCTCCGAAACCTGACTGCTTGAATTGTCTATCACTTCGAATTTTCTTTCCTTGATGGTGGAAATCCTGCAAATGCAGTTAATCCACGCGCCAAATGGATGGTAACTGGTCAGTTGGCATCCAGTTAAGGACATCCTTAATGCGGTCCAGACGGAAGTGGCCGTGTGGCATCACTGCTGGGATATGCAGTGCGGTATACGTAATACCGCTTGCGTCAGCCTCAACGGCGGCCTGAATTGCCCGGCCAGCATCGGTGAAGGATGTCATATAGTCTATGGCGTGTATGCTTTCCGGGGTCGCGAGTCCATTAAACAAAAGTGTAATCCCTTGCATGTCCGAGTGCTCACAATGAACACGGACGAGCTCCTGACCCAGATGCTTTGAGAGTCCGTAGGGGTTACATCCCGGGCGACCCGGCGTGTCGATAGGCACATCATGGTCGTGGTGGAATCCTGTGTAAGGCTCAAGGGTGATGACCTGTGGTCCGGTGGTCACGATGCGCTTAACCCCAGCCGCGATTGCCTCCTCCGCTGCGACAAGCGCACCGACAGTATTCACACGGAAGTCATTCTGCGTATAGCGTGTACAGGCGCAGTTGATGAGCGTTGCGCATCCGGTAATGGCAGCCCGTAACGCGCATCGGTCGAGAATGTCAAATGTTGCCTCTCGGTGCGGTTCGGGAACGGGCACGGTGGGAAGCGGGGCGCCTTTTGGCTGGTGGGGTGCACCACGGCCTGCAATCACATCGAGCGGCTCATGATCGCAAAGAACGACTGTGTGGTTTTGCTTCAACAGCTCAATTGCGGATGTAGGAATCGGACCGCCAGCACCCAGAACGGCTACCGGGCTGGAGCGATTCGGCAGACTGGGCTTGCTACGATGTGGCAAGAAATCCTGTTTAATTTCATTATTACTTATTTGAACATTATAAGTGTCAATAACATTCAAAAAGCGATGTTTGTTGAATATAAAGTTATTTATATTGTAATGGATGTGATTATCATTTGAGGGATCCAGCCGGTGGATGGCAAGGCGGATGCCGCGGTCACGCAGGCATTCACGCCACAACTGTTCGATTGAAAATGCTACCAAGTGTTGACGGTCAAGCTTGAAAAATGGCTTCCAAGCAGCCGTCACGATCCAGTTCTTTGGATAGGCATCGATAAGGCTTACATCAAGAATGAGGTCGACACGTTCAAGGCCATCTTTGATGCACTGGACTGCATGGGTGTAATGCCAAAGAAGTGCATCCGCAAAGTCATCATCCGATTGAATCAGCGGGGTAACGACTTTGAAGACACGCTGTCCGGCTTTTGGCGCTGTAATTTCCGGAAGCTCTGCAAGCTCAGCACGGGATGGCGTTGGAAGCGGCGTCGCATCGGGTACCCAATACGCTGCTTCCATCAGGCCTCCGGCTGCGGGGTCACAAGCGGCCAGCCGTGAAACTCACGGACGAAGTCAACCAAAACTGTCGCTGCTGCACACAGAATGGCATCACCTTTTTCGGCACTTGCCAGCTCACAATGGCCATAAGCACCAGTCGTGGTGCCCTGGTCCATTGTCCGCGCAACAAACACCCGCTGCGGAGCCCGATAATCCGGCTGGAAGTAGCGACTGGAAAAGTCAATGTGCGCTCCGGCAGCCTGTGCCATGACCACAAGATCAGGATGCGCGGTCAGCATAATGCTGGTTTCCCACTCGCAGGCGTGGCTAACCGATGGCTGGACAACTCCATCCAGACTGGCGATATCCTTTCCCGCGATATCGAACCAGCTGGTGAGAGCAAGGAACAGCTCCGGGATGGCATCCTTGTATTGCAGCTGTATGTTGGTCAATGCCAGCTGCGCGGGGACCAGGTTGCCGGCGTGGCTGTTGAGGAGAAGAATCTTTCGGTAACCCGCCATGATGGCTGACTCAACAATGCCTTCCAGTACCTCGACATAGGTGTCCTGCGGGATGCTGACGGTTCCCGGAAAGGCAAGGTGGTGATCGCTTGCGCCGAGCCAGAGCATCGGGAGAAAGACCGCTATATCCGCAATCTCCGGCGTGATTTTGTTGATGACGGCCTGACCAATCATCGTGTCTGACAACAGTGGAAGATGCCGACCATGTTGCTCAAGCGATGCAATCGGGACGATAAGGACACGGTCTGTTGTGGCATCGATGTCAGGCCAGCGAAGTTCACCAAGGTTCATATTGCCAGATTCTACCGATGAAATGGGCGTACTGCGTGATGCACCAGATGCGATTGCTCCTCGGACAACGGCTTGACCCGACTTTTTCATGTTCGGTTCACAGTTTGGCGTTATGGTAGTGACACCACATGAATAAATGGAACGTACGGTGATGAAACATCTGGTGCTGGGTGGATGCGCAATCATGGCTGCCGGTGCGCTGGCGGTTCAGGGGACACGAAGCGTGTCTCCTGCTAAACCAGTCATCAATGGCGAAACCAACTCCGTTACCATCACGATCAAGGATGGTCTGCGAACCATTCAAAGCAATGGCATCCCGGATCACATCCCCGGACAGTTCCCAAACCGTGGCAATCCAAATACCATCCGACCAATTCCGCATACGTATCGGGTCCCGGTAAAGCCAACGGTTTCTACAAACCCTGACACCGGCCGGGGAGCTCTGTTTGGCGTCGCCATCAACGGAATCCCATTTGACCCTGGCACAGCTGAGCTCTGGAACAATGATTTTCGCTTTCACTACGAAGCGTTGTCGGGAAGGCTTGGGGGACGTCTCGGCACGGATGACAGCCTCGCGCATGTCCAGCCGGATGGGAGTTACCACTACCACGGCTTGCCGTATGCGCTTCTGAAGCGTCTTCAATACGACAAGAAAATGGCGCTTGTTGGGTGGGCTGCAGATGGCTATCCAATCTATGCACAGTTCGCCTACAAAAAGCCAAACGATCCTAAATCCGGCCTGGTCAAGCTGAAAAGTAGCTACAAACTTCGATCGGGAGATCGTACCGAAGGACCAGCCGGGCCATTTGATGGCTCATTCAGCAGTGACTTTGAATACAACAAAGCGTTTGGCGACCTCGATGAACACAACGGCCGAACGGGCGTCACACCTGAGTATCCCAAGGGCACCTATTACTACGTCCTCACGGATACCTTCCCGTTTGTCCCGCGGTCATTCAAAGGCGTGCCGGACAGGAGCTTCTTCCGAATGCCTCCAGGCGGTGCTCCAGGCTGGACCGGTAGGCCACCCGTATCTGCAAAAGCTTCAGGCAAATTCATCACGATCATCCGTGGGCGTACCGTCTATGTCTACTCCGCGGATGGCCTGAAGCTCCTTGAAACACGCCAGCTACCAGCTGATAATCAATAGATGCAGCATTGCACAGGCTTTATGAAGCACATTCAACGTTTCCGCAACGGCATTCGCCGAGTATGTATGACAGCTGCCATTGTCGCTGTGTTGCTCCTGCCCGCTCACGCCCACGACCCGGCCCTGTCAGCCGTGAAAGTGATGCTCACCGGGAATGAAATGGCCATTTCGGTAACTGTCCATCAACTGGCACTTGAGAAAGCCACCGGGCACCGCTTGGATCCTGTTGATACCGATATTGCAGTCCGGTCACGGACATTTGTCTATGCTGGCGCGGAGCGGGTTGAACCCAAAATGGCATCCCTGGATGTCGACGCAAAGGGTGGTGCCGTGACCTGGTCGACACGCGTTCCTTACAGTGGGCAGCCGGTAACGGTGCGCCAGGCTATCTTCCCGGATGATCCATCGGCTAAAACGCTGGTCACGGTTTACAAAGATGGCCGAGCGATTTATGACTCCATCTACGATTCCAAAACAGTCCAGCTTCCCGCCGATATTCCGCAACCATCCGATGCCTGGTACATCCGCCTTGTCCGCTTCATCGGCACAGGCATCCACCACATCTTTATTGGTATCGATCATGTCTGTTTTGTTCTCGGCCTCGTGCTCCTTGGCGGCTCCCTCCGTGGCTTGCTCCGCGTTGTGACATCATTTACCATTGCGCATAGCATCACATTGGCGCTTGCTGTTTTGGGGCTTGTTTCACTACCGGCACGCATTGTCGAGCCACTGATTGCCATTTCAATTACCGGTATCGCCATCGATAACATCCTCCAGCTCCGTCGCCCAGACTCCAATGTCGATAACGTATGGAAGCACCGTGTCGCGGTTACGTTTGCCTTCGGCCTGCTGCATGGCTTTGGCTTTGCCGGTGCGCTGGGAGCCCTAGACGTTTCCGGCATTCCACTCGTCACCGGACTCATCGGTTTCAATGTTGGAGTTGAGTTAGGACAGCTGGTGATAGTTTTGTGCAGTGCTCCGCTTATCGCTTTGATAGTAAGAAAGTACCCTGTGCAGGGTCGCATCCTTCTTATCGCTGGAAGCATGGCCATCGGACTCGCCGGGCTGTTCTGGTTCATCCAGCGCATCACAGCGGGATAGGAATAACGCTTGCATCCACCGAACTGACTCGCAGATGCGATTTCACAAGGCATCGGAGGCAGCGACATGGCAGCACAGTATTATCCAAAACCGGATGCAGAGGGTGGGTGGCGAACCGTCACTGGTGCCCGAATGGGGAGAAAAGTCGCCGGCGTTGACATTAACCGCCTTGATCAAGCCTGGGAGTTCAACACACGCTGCGCCGCACACACAAGCCTCGTTGTTATCCGAAAAGGGTGGCTGGTTTACGAGAAGTACATTGGGCGTGCATCCCGGATGTGTAACCCCGATATGGCCAGCACGGGTAAGGCGTTTACAAGCATCGCCTGCGGGATTATGCTGAATGAGTTCGCCGCTCGCTTCCCGAACGGCCTTGCGACAAAGGTGTTTACACCTGAATTCTTACCGGAAGCTTTCCCCCTCGATGACCCCCGCAAGGCAGACATCACCCTTGGACAGCTGCTCTGTATGACGGCGGGCTACCACGGTGAGGGCACGAGTCCAGGAGTCCGAAATGGGCAGATTATTCCGCTGACTCCGATCCCGGGACAGGACATACGTAACTTGGATATGTCATCGCTGCGGACCGCGCTTTGGTGCAACCCGGGGGATGGCTATTCGTATTCGAGTCCTGCTCCGCATATTGCATCGATGGTTCTGCGCCGCGTTGCAGGAATGGACCTCAAGGATTACATCCAGTCCCGCCTAGGCAAGCCGATGGGCTGGGGGGCCTGGGATTACTGTTTACGTCGTGGAGACTATGTTCAGAAAGTTGCTAACGGGGCCGGAAGCATTGCGCTCCACGCGACGGATGCGGTGCGTTTTGGGTATTGTCTCGCGCGGGGAGGCCAATGGAACGGTAAGCAGCTTGTCCCAAAGGACTATATCCAGTTATGTCACACGGCCAGCCCCTTTAATCCGCATACGCCATTTAGTTTGCAGTGGGAGCAGAACTCGGATGGCCATGTGGCGGGCGCCCCCCGGGATGCGTTTTTCAAAAGCGGCGCCGGCGGCTTTTGCCTCTATGTCATCCCAAGCCTCGACCTGGTCATTTACCGCATGGGCGGCTCAGCCGGGCAATATGATCCAACGTATACGGATATCCCACAGCCCAAACCGGATACATCCAGGGATAGCTGGAAGCCTACCCCGCGCAGCTTGTTCTACGATGGCGGGCTGTACGGCGAGGATGGCTTGCGTAGGATTCTCGAGATGGTCTGTGCTGCGGTCGTCGATTAGGCGGGATCACTCGGATGACAAGTCGGCATAGCTATCCCAGTTGTAGAGGGCATCAATACGCTTTCTGATGTCGACCGTTTTCGCAGCCATGACATCCATAATGGATGTCCCAAAGCCCATGGGCTCCGATCTCGGCTGAGGACGGACTTGCTGCGTAGCTTCCGGGGCAGGTGGCGGCTGAGGTGTGACGGTGTCTACACGATTGTCGGATGTTTCCGAGGACGCTACAGGATCCGTACTTTCGGAGTCCAGCTCACCGGCGAGCGAGTCGTTTTCGTCTTCGTCATCCGGGATATGGATTATGTCGCCATCAGGTTGTTCGTTCGTCTCCTGAGATTGAGCAGCACTTGCGGGCTGTGCTTTCTGCGGGGATGGCAGGCGTTTAGTGGGGCGCTGCGGGATGTTTTTCTTGAAGTCCTGATTAGTCGATGCGGCATTAATGCAGGCGGCGGCGCGCTCGAGGAGAGTCGCAAGCTGTGAGACGGCGATATCGGGTTCCAGGACGATGGCGAGCCTGACGGCGCGGGTGAGGCCAATGTACAGCTGCTGACGGGCACGTGTTCGCTCTGCCAGCCGATCCAGATCCAACAGAACGACAATTCTGGCTTCAACGCCTCGTGAGCTATGAAACGTTGAGATGCGTACCTGATGGTCCTTCGGGGTTGTGTTTCGATTTTCCTTCAAGGTGAAGTCGATGTGACGAACATCCAGAATGTCCAATGCTTTAAGGAGAGCATGGTACGTTGGGCTTTTGTTAGATGGAATCAGGAAGAGGATGTCAGATAGCTTCTCATCGTCTTCCAGCTCGGACAAAATCGCATCAACCTGCGTCTTCATCCCGGCGATGTGCATTTCAGCGTTTTTGTTGTCCGGCCCTGCTTCAACCTTGTAGCGACGAATTGCTGGCGGGCGTCCAATCGCACGGAGGGCACGAACTTCTTCTGTTAATCCATGGCATCTGCCGGCAAGGACGCGCTTGGCAACGGTTTCAATTTTTTCCCTTGATGTGAATGCTTCGCAGACAATCTGAGCAGCCTGAAAAATTTGTGCCGTCGTGCGATAGACCTGATCCAGCTCGCAAACTTCACTCTCATTGATAAATGCATCCAGCCAAGCTGGAGCGGATTCGAGGTAAAGGTTTTGCCCGGTACCGACACCGACGATGATATTGGTACTTTGCAACGTGATGGCTTGCAGCAATGGCCCAACATAGTGCTTTAGGTCTTGTGCCTCGTCCAATAGAACCGTGTCATACGTCTCCCAAAGGAAGTCATGCATGAACATTTGCTGAATGACGTCATCGGCAAACGCATCGAATGCATCATCCTGCAGGACACATCCAAGGTTTCCTGTTTCGTTCAGGAGACCAATATGGTCGAAGATTGTATGGACAGTAATGGTCCCGTAGTCAGTTCCCTTTCTAAAACTGCCAACCATTTGCTCGATATTCGTCTTGAGGACGTGGTTGTAGCAGAGAAAGAGGACATTTTTGCCATTTTCAGCATGGTATTTCGCAATGGAGAGGAGCTGCCAAGTCTTTCCGGTTCCCGGAACGCCACTCAGGGTTATTCTGGATGTGACACCCAGTGGAGCCCGCTGCTGGGCTATTTCGCGGTAATACCGCTCAAAGGTTTCAAGCATTTGCTGATCTGTTTCATCTGAACGATCCGCAGATTTGTTTCCGAGGATGTCAATCAGCTCCTGAACGGCAAGCTGCGGGACTGGCCCGGCTGTATAGCCCTGACGGATTGCCGGTCGTTCAAAGAGGGTTGTCAGTTGCCGCCGGAAGTGCTCTGTGCCAGAATCAATGTCCTCGCGGAACAGCATTCCATTTCCAAGCTCCAGCGTCTGTTTATTGTTGGCCCACGTTTGTTGCCATTCTCTTCTGCTGATTTTCGTCCACAGCACCGTCGCCACTGTCGGTGGGAAGTAGCGACCTTGTCCTTCCACATAGGAGCGGAGGTCATGTAGCTGTGTCTGAGCCTGTTTGATGGCAGATCGTTTCGAAGCCTCATTTCTGATGGTCATGCGGTCAGCATTAAATTGCTCCAAAAAGCGGATCGGGACTGCTTTGACTTCGATAACAAATGCCCCGATTGCATCATCAATCAGGAACAAGTCTGTTTCATGGAGACGCGTCGCTTCAATCGATGGCCACAAGTGGATATTGCCATCATCCAGTGACTGTAGCTGTTCAAAGGCCGCCTTCTCTGTGGCGTGGGAAAAATGGTAATCGCGGTATGTCGGCATTGCGTTGTTATCCAGACCTTGGGCTGTCTGATATGTACGGAATGCGGCGTGCGAAATCCTGCCCTGGTGTATAGAACTCCGAAAGAATGGCTACTAAGCCTGCTTTTTAGCGGCAAGCTGTCGTCGAACCGCTTCCAGCACGCTGTCGATATCGTGACCTGCCTTTTGCATCACGGCCTGAACCCGGTCCTGCAGGAACGCCGTGTCGGCAGCAGAGAGCTGCTTTGCCGTGACCACAATAACTGGAATCTCTGCATTATTGGCAGTACTCCGCAACCGCGCCAGGAACTCAAAGCCATCCATCTCAGGCATCATCAAGTCGAGCAATATCGCTGCTGGACGCTTCGCCGTTACCTTTGCAAGGGCATCCTTGCCATTCGTTGCAGTCTCAACCGAGTAGCCATCCTTGGTCAGGTTGCGTACCCACAGATCCCGCATATCGGGATCATCTTCTACGACAAGGAGATTGCCGGATGTGGTGATACCGCGAAGGATTACGGCCAGACGATTCCAGTCCACCGGTTTACTGACGAACTCAAATGCTCCAAGTGAGACGCCCATGTCCCGCGTATCGGATACCGAGACCAGAATCACCGGCACCTGACTGGTAGCTGGGTTCGATTTGATCGCATCCATCACCATCCAGCCGTCCATTCCCGGCATCAGGATGTCTGTGGTTACTGCAACAGGCTTCAGCTCATTTACAAGACGGACACCATCCTGGCCGGAGGATGCCGTTACAACGGCATAGCCCTCACGCGTAAGGTTTCGGGACAGCAGGGTGAGCATATCCGGGTCATCATCGATCGCGACGACAACCGGACGACCATCCGGGGTCTGCGTGCGGTGGACATTACTATTCGGGATTTCCGCTGCAGGCGCATCGGGTGATTCCGTCACCACTGGAGCAGTGCGTGGCAGCGTAACAATGAACGTAGAACCCACATTTTCGGTGCTTTCAACGGTGATGTCGCCACCAAGCAGCTGGCAGAATTTACGGCTGATGGCAAGTCCGAGACCTGTTCCACCGTACTTTCGCGTCGTGGATGCATCCGCTTGTGTAAAGGCCTGGAAGAGCTTTGACAGCTGCTCCGGCGTCATCCCGATACCGGTGTCGGTGACCTTGAAGACCACCGTATCCGCATTGGGCACTGGAGCGGATGAGAGTGTAATGGTGCCATTTTCCGTGAATTTGGATGCATTACTAAGCAGGTTGAAGAGTGTCTGACGCAGCTTTGTGAGGTCGGAATAAATCGATCCGATCCCAGGTGCAACATCGACAACCAATGTGTTGTTGTTCTTCTGGATGAGGGGTGTGACCGTGGCGCGTACTTCATCCACAACGGAAGCGATATCCACCGTTTCGCAGAATGTGGTCATCTTGCCGGCTTCGATTTTGGAAAGGTCTAATATGTCATTAATCAGCATCAGGAGGTGCTTACCAGCACCGTGAATACGCTTTAGATCCGGTATGAAATCATCCTGGCCGACGTCTTCTGCCTCTTCCATCAGCATTTCGCTGTAGCCGATAATGGCATTCATCGGGGTTCGGAGCTCGTGGCTCATATTGGCAAGGAAGGAGCTCTTGGTTCTGTTTGCCTCTTCGGCATCCTCGCGGGCGGCCTCTGCCTCGACACGCGCTTCATCTGCCTTTTGCAACGCATCCGCGAGGGCTGCTGTGCGGTCAGCAACGGTCGATTCAAGGCCTTGGTTTAGTTCTTCCAGGCGCTGTTCCCGTGCTTTGACCTGTCCGGCCATATCAATAAACCCATGAGCCAGAAAACCAAGGTCATCCTTCCGCCGGGCAGTTTTCGTCAGCGAATCAGGATTGAACGTACCCTTTTCCATTTCGGTGGTTGAGCGCGATAGCAGCGCAAGCGGGCGCAAGACTGCACGCAAAACAAGCCCGATAATGGCCGCGGTTAGGAGAAGGCCAAACAGTGCAAGGCGACCGGTCTTGATACTAAGGTCTTTTAGTGGTTCGACAATCTGAGCTACGGGGAAACTGAGGACGACTTTCCAGCCGGTTTTTGGGGATGTATCCCAATAGAGAATACGGTCATCACCATTTTCGGATGCAAACGCCATCCCGCGAGGTTGGGATGCGATATCGGCGCCACCTGGGAGCTCAGTTATCTTCATCCCGTTTCGGATACGCAGCTCGGGCTTCTTCGCGTATTGTCTTGCCTCACGTTCCATCTTTGCCGCAAATTCCGCCGGATCCGCTGCGGGGCCGGACGCTAACCCTGCAGAAATACCCTTCATGAATTCTGAGCCAACGGTTTGTTTTTGAACGCGTTGCTGTGTCTTGGAATCCTGATGAGGATGAGAGATTAGCTTGCCATTTGCACTGACAAGAAACGCATATGTGGTCTTTACTCCGGGTGGGAGTTTAACGGAGGGAACTCTTGGACCAAAGTCGGATGTGACTTCCATCAGGCCGCCGGACCCGATTGTAACGGGCTTGTTCTGCCGCTTTGCCTTTTCGAACATCCGCTTGCCGGAAGCCGACTGGCGCCCGACAGCTGTTACAAACGACCCGATTGACTCCAATGCGAAGTCAACGCCCGCGACTCCAATCAGGGACCCGGATTCAGTCCGTACCGGGCGGGTCATGCTCACCATCAGGATGTTGGATCCCCCTGCATCAAAGTATGGATCCGTGATGAATTGCTTGTTTGTGCGGACAGCTCCGTGCCACCATCGTTGATCTTTGTTGTGCCAGTCGTACGAAACGCGCGCGAGTTTCGGGAAGGACTTTCGGTCGATCAGGTAGTGTGAGTTGGCATCGCTTGGGGTCTTTTTGTCATAGTAAATGTAGGACCCATAAATGTCACTTTGGGGAATCTGACGCATCAGGTCGCGGATAAATGCCGGCATCCCTGGGTCGGGAGATGTTCCATACACGCGCTGGCGTGCGGCGATAGCTTTTGGAACGACCTCGATTTTCTCAATATTGGATTCCAGTGTGCGAACGGATGTCTCAAGGTGGATGGATGCGTACTCGCCGGCATTTTGCACGAGCTCGACGAGGCGAAGGACGTAGGTGACAAACAAGACGATGAGAATGACCTGACTGATCAGGATGGTCATTGTCCAGCCTAGTCTCCATGCCAGGCTTTTTGGTTTTGCAGGTCGCTTATGTCCAAGGCGTGTCATACGGTTACATTCTCCCGTAATTGTCGTAGAACGTCACCTTTTGCGTGGAAACCGCCGTGTTGACAACGCGTGTATACATCCTCACTTCCTGTTGGAGACCCGAATCCCAGTCATGCCGTTTGTCCAAGCATGTGTGATGTACTGATCACTGGAAATTGAACGGTATATGTCCTTGAAGTTTTATAGTTGTAAATAGGCAAAACCCCGGGAACAGCATTGTTTCCGGGGTGGGCTTTTAGGAAATGGCATCGGAAGATCAGTGGACTGGTGACAGCTTCCTTGGAGATGTATCAATGCCGAAAAACTTGTATAGGGGGCAGCGACCCGCCATCCCTGTAATGACAAGCACTGCACCTGCCAGACCGAGGACTGCGTTCACAGCGCTCGGCAGTGGGCCCATAATGGCTGTGATGAGCAGTGCGTCCCCGATATATACCCGGGCGATTCTATCTGCGATGCCTTCATTGATGTTCATTTGTGTGTTCCTTTTCTCACCGCTAATGAACCTAGCATCGCATTTGTAACCTCACCTTTCATCTGCCGAAGGGATGATTTTCTCGTTCGGGTGTTTCTCATAAGGCGCTGTGTGGAGCGGCGGTGTTTACGGTTATGTGAGTTTTTCCATACCAACGCATTTGCTCCCTGAATTGAAAGGGATGCAACCAGCGTCACATCGCGTGTACTTTTGACGCGGCATTTCTGTTGGTTTTCATTAATTTGAAGTTAAGCCAATGTTGTCACGTGTGCATTCGTCCAAAAACAGCACGGAAATGACATTGTTGGTGGTTCGTATATACCTCTATGCCATTACAAACTTCCGCAAACTGTTACAAGTCGTTCAAGAAATTGCCGAATAGGGTGGATTGACTCCATGCGATGAGCATCTAGTGGACAGATACTTAAGGTTATACTCGCGTCATGGCCGTCACCATTGTGGAAATCGCAAAGCGGGCCGGGGTTTCTCACTCCACCGTTTCCCGCGTTTTGAATAACACATCGGATGTCATTGCACAGGACACCCGTGAACGTGTCCTAACCATTGCGAAAGCCATGGGCTACGTCCCAAATCTTGCTGCGCGCAGTCTGCGGGATGCACGTACCCGCATGATTACGGTGTTCTCTGCGGGTCCCGGAGATCTGTGGCGGGGGGCAAATCCAACGATTATCTCGGCTGCTGCGCGTGCGTTTAACGATGCTGGCTACGAGCTGTTTTACTCGTTTGGGAGCAGCGCGGAAGTCGCCCGCCTGCCTGCTTGGCGCTTTGATGGCGCGGTACTCCTTGATCGCGTTCCCGACAAACTGCGCGACCAGCTTCGCGCTCAAAACACGCCCTATGTCGTAATCAATGACATAGTCGACGAGGATGCCCTGATCGTGCCTGATGATGCTCAGGGCACTGAACTCATGCTGGATGCACTCTTCAAGCTGGGTCATCGAAGAATTGGCTTCGTGAGTCCTGGAGACTGGTATGTCGGTCACCACTCGATCGTTGCACGTCAGGCAGCCTATGTGGCATTCATGCACCACCATAACCTGCCACATTCACTCGTCCTTGGGGAGAGAGTCCTCGATGATGAGCTTGATGGTTGGCTTACGAAGCAGCTAAACAACGAAGTTACGGCTTTGGTTGCCAATGACCATCACACGGCGATTGCTGTCATGTCTGCAGCGATGCGTCTGGGTGTTCGCATACCATCAGATTTCAGCCTGATGTGTTTTAACGATGAGTTCCCGCTGTCGATTCTGGAGCCGGCAGTGACATGTGTGCGTCCGGATTCTGAGCTGCTTGGTAAAACGGCCGCCATGCATTTGCTAAGTTTGCTCAATGAAAACGAGGATGCGCTGGCACATATCACCCGTATCCCGTATCAGCTTGTCAACAGGGCTTCTGCTGCTGCAATAAACCAGTAACCCGGTTTACTACCTGTTTTGGCACAAAGATCGACACCTGTAACGCCTGGTGTTTTTTGCATTTGCAACGGAAGACGGAAATTTCAAAAAACTTGGTGATTCATCTATATTGATGGCCAAAAAACCAGTAATTTATCCAGTGAGGACGATTGATTTCGGCTGTAATGTGCCATTGTAATGCCTCCAACAAGGAGTCATACGGATGTCGAATGTGCGGCATTCAGATGGAGACAAAATGAAGAAAGTACTTATGGGTGCAGCTGTCGCGATTGCCGTCACAGGTGCAGCTAATGCTCAGTTTGGGACTTGGTATACCGACCAAGCCGCGTGGACGGCTGCCGTAACAAGCATCCAGACCGAAAACTACACCAATATTGTCACAGGTTCGCAGAGCATTAATTCCGGCTTTGGCGGACTCGTGACTTCCACGACGTTTGTCAGTGGGTTCATTCCTGCACCTGTTGGTATCACGACAAATGATGCGGCAGCTCCGATCACATTCAGTTTTACCAGTGGCAACGCGTTCGCATTCATTGGGGGCATCACTGATAATGCATTCAACCAAGTCAATGGAAATGCGTCTGTAACCGTCAGCGATGGTGGGACCTACACGTTTGCAAGCACCAATCCATTCTCCTTCCTTGGCTATGTCAGCAATTCGGCGTCACTGTCGAGCGTTGGTGTGACCGGACCGGCGAACAACTTCCTCCAGTTCAGCAGCTTCTCCCTCGGAAACGGTGCACAAAACCCAGGCGGCGGCGGCAGTGGCGCCGTTCCTGAGCCAGGCACTGTCGTCTCGATGGGCCTGCTTGGTGCCGGTGTGCTCGGACTCGTTGTCCGCTCACGTCGTCGTTTGTCCAACTAACACCCTTCTGCCGGGTCACTATGGCCACCTCATACGCTCTTCTATGAGCTGTGTGAGGTGGTTATGCCTTTAACACGTTCGCCCTGACAGCTCGCTCGGAATGGCGATCTGATGCAGATATTCGTGCAGTTTACTACCGTAAATACAACTACTTGATTCACCATAGTAAAAATTTGAAAAAAAGTTGGAACCCGGTATTTTTACGGGTGATGTAATTACCAGTATGCGATATCCTCGTACCACTACCAGTCGTAAGATTGCTGGCTGGCAATATTTACAGGTGTTCCAGCACCTGTGTGAAAAATCCAGCAAAGGCATACGGCTGACAGTGTTTGGTTGATTCATCTGTTTCCAACTATCCCCCGGTGTTTATCGGGGGCTTTTTTTGTTTCCTGCCAAGGCACGCTAAAGCTGCATCCTTAGGCGTGGCTGTTCAGATTAGCTCTGTAATCCTAACAGGTGGATGACCCACTTCTTTATGTTTCCAGCACTGTTACGGGGGAGATACAGGCAATTCCACGGATGTAGATATATTCGTTTCGCACGTAATCTGTTCCCATCGGCGTCGTGCTGAATCCCGACGACACACGCCAGACGCAAAACAGGAGACATGAAATGAAAAAGTTACTCACAACCGCTGTTGCTGGTCTGATCTTCGTCGGCACCGCAAACGCACAAGGCACCTGGTACACGGATTACAGCACTTGGCTAGCGCAAATGACATCGATTGGTGGAACGGCTGATTACAATTCATTAACGGCAGGTGACCTCGGAGTCACAAGCATCACGGAAAATGGAGTCACACTCACAAACAACTCGATTCTATACAACTTGTGGGGTGTGAATAGTGGTGGAACGCCTCTAGGTCAGATTAGCTCTGCAAACAGCACCGATACGCTGACCTTCACATTCAGTGGTAATGCCTTCGGTGGGAGATTTCTCGTCACTGACATTGGCGACAATTACATCGATGCACCACTTTCCTTCAGTACATCCGACGGATCAACGTACTCTCTGACGAGCGTCAGTGACTCAGCACCATTCACGTTCCTCGGTTATATCTCGGGTGGTTCTGGATCCATTTCCCTAGATGTAAACGGATCTCCAAACTTTGCCACGATCGATTCGTTCTCCTTCGGCAACGGTACAAATGCTTCCAACCCAGGCTCCGCAGTTCCTGAACCAGGTGAGTACGTAAGCATGGCCATTCTTGGAGTGGGTCTTTGCGGGATGCTCGTCCGCAGCCGCCGTAACAAGAAGTCCTGATTTCGCTTTTTTGCAATGTCAGGAATGCGTTAACCTCCCGTGACCTTGTCTCTCAGGTCCGGGAGGTTTTCACTTTAAGGAGCACTTCCCAGATACACATTCCCTGAATCATTAAGAACATCCCGAATAAATCCAACCCGATGCCTGCTATGCTGGAAAGCATGGACCGTCGTCAACTTCTCTCTGATGCCATCAAGTTAGGAGGCTCCGCAGCCTTTGCAGGGATTGTCTCCCGTGGACTTCTCGCAGACACAACACGCGATAACGCCTTCGGCTACGGTGAGCTATACCCAACAACATCACTGAACACCGGTGAAACCATCCTAAAGCTGCCAAAAGACTTTCAATACACGGTCTTTGGCCGTAAAGGCACCGTGATGTCCGATGGCAACATCACCCCAACACAGCACGATGGGATGGCAGCGTTCGCATCCATGGATGGCGACATTCGCCTTGTTCGCAATCATGAAGTCACCGGAGACCATGTCTCGGAATGTAAGTGCATCGTTGATCCAAAGAATCCCTATGCCTATGACCATTCCGCGCCAGCTGGCTGCGTTACACTTGTCGTCGATCCGGAAACACGCCTGTTAAAGCGCGATTTTGTCAGCCTTGCGGGAACGCACACCAACTGCGCGGGTGGCGCAACGCCTTGGGGCAGCTGGTTATCATGCGAAGAGACGGTCTTTGGAGCCCTGATAGGCAAATCCATAGATGGTCCGTTTGGAGGCTTTGCCAAAGAGCATGGCTATGTTTTTGAAGTCCCAAGTCAATTTGATATCGCCGTCAAACCCGTCCCGCTAAAGGCTCTCGGACGCTTTGTCCACGAAGCCATCGCCATAGACCCACGCACCGGCATTCTCTACCTTACAGAGGATCGAAAGACCGCTGGTTTCTATCGCTTCATCCCAAACAACCGCCGCCGGCTCCACGAAGGTGGACAGCTTGAAATGCTGATGATTGATACCAAACCAGGCTTCGACACACGTAAGGGGCAACGGGTAGGGGAAGGCCTTGCGTGTAAGTGGGTTTCCATCGATGATCCGGATCCAGCCGCCGCAGCATCCAATGACCTTGCCGTGTACGAGAGCGGTAAGGCAAAAGGCGCAGCCACATTTGGCCGCCTGGAAGGTGCATGGTTTGGGAATGGATCGGTCTATATGTCCGCCACCACCGGCGGGGATGCCGGATTCGGACAGGTCTGGCGTTACATTCCATCTGAGACCGGAGGCACACTTGTCCTTCTCTTCGAATCCCGAGACAAAAAAGTCCTCTGGTCGCCCGATAACCTGACTGTGAGCCGACGAGGGGGCATCGCGATTTGTGAGGACACGTACGGCGGGGAATGCCACATCCGTGGCCTGACACCTGACGGCCGTATCTTCGACTTTGCAAAGAATATTTATCCCGGACAGGAAGAATCCGAATTTGCGGGGGTGTGCTATTCACCTGATGGTCAAACGATGTTTGTGAATCTCCAGATGCCAGGCGTTACCTGCGCCATCTGGGGGCCTTGGGAGCGTGGGGTGCTTTAGGTTTCCACGATGACATAGAAAATGAAATTCCCCTAGCGACTAAGCATCGATGAGATGTAATTCCAAGGGCTTTTCCAATGCTGTCATTACAGGCGCTTAGGGATTAGAAGAACAGCTTCTTACTTGCCGTAACGATGTAAACAATCCCAATGAAGAACACAGCTACTCCAAAGACGGTCTTTAGGACGCGATCTGGCAGGCGGGTTGAAATCAGTGCGCCAATCTGTGCGCCAATCAAGACACCTGTTGCACTGAAAATTAAAATGTCGAAGCGGATGTTCTTGAGGATAAACAGATTGAAGAGCGTAATCGTGATGTCAGCAAGTGCCTCAATGAAAACCGCGGTCGCGTTCGCCTTCTTCGTCGCAAGCTTGCCCTTCTCTTCAAACAAAGGCTGATGTATTTCCGCAACACCGGTTCCCGTACAAGCACTGCTAGCACCGGCAATTGCACTCAGCCACATCCACTTCTTCAGCTCAATGTAGTCCGAGACTTCCTGTATTCCAAATATCTTTTTCGCAGAACGCCACAGCTGATAAGCCGCCAGAGTTCCGACGACGACTCCGACGATCAACCGTAGCCAATCCTTCGGAATATTCACAAAAATGTAAATGCCAACCACAATGCCGACAAGCACCGCAGGCAACATCATCAACGCAGCCCTGCGATCAATCTGTTTCATCAGGAAGTAACGACTTGCACCAGAGCTCATCCCAATCGTCTCGGTCGCAATACCTGTGGCAACACTTTGGGCGATAGGTAAACCAAGCACAAAGTTGAAGAATGGTTGAAAGAGCACGGCTCCACTGAAACCGGATGCATTCGCAGTAATGGCTACAAACACCGCATAAGGGAAAACATACCAATACGTCCAGTCCACAGAGAGACCTCCACTAAGCAAATCGTAATTAGAAGTTACTTATATCCGGTCGATTCAACCACTGCATTTATTGCACCCTGACAGCAGGGATAGTTGAGGTTAGGCACATGGCATAGAATCAAAGCCATGGACAATGATGTCTCTCTCCCGTACGGAAACAAGCCAAAGCCCGTCCTGTTTCCACATTTCCCGTCAACACTGCATGCCGTCATCTGGCGAAACTGGGATATTGTTGACCACAAACGTATCGCCGCCACACTGCAAATGACATCCCGTGATGTTAGTGCTATCGGATATGCGATGGGCCTCCCCGCGCCGCTACGCCTAACAAACCTGCAACGCAAACGCATCGCCCTCACCATCATCCGGCGTAACTGGCACCTCCTTCCGTACAATCAACTCCTGCAGCTCCTTGAATGGACACCCGCTGAACTCGACTTCACGCTCCGGGAAGATGACTTTCTCTACGTCAAACTCGGCAACCATAAACCGGATTGCCCTCCGGTTGTTTACAAACCACAGACTCACTCTGACCTGGAACAGTGCAAACCTCTCCGCGCTGCAATAACCGCCGCATTCCCGGATGGACTTCCAGAAAATCCACAGCCTCTCTTTCACTTTGTGGATGAGCTCTCGCACCGACGGACGACAATCCCGAAATCAAAGCCGACGACACTCTCGCCGCGCTATTGCTATTCGTACTTTGCACTCTACGGCGACCCTCTCCTGACGCCGGAACTCGACCCGTATACTGCCGGATACACCGCGGAGCTCGCTCGGACCGGCGTGGATGGTGTCTGGCTTCAAGCGGTCCTGCAAAAGCTCGCACCGTTTCCATTTGAGCCGTCCCGTGCTGACAAACATCAGGCACGCCTCAAAAGTCTGAACACACTGACAAAACGTCTGGCAAAACAAGGGATAAAGCTTTGGCTGTATCTCAACGAACCGCGCGCAATGCCGAATGCATTCTTCTCGCAACATCCCGACCTCAAAGGTGTCACGGAAGGGGACTGGACCACACTCTGTACATCAACACCAGCAGTCCGCGAGTGGCTGACAGCGTCCATCAAAACCATCTGCAATGCCGCACCTGACCTCGGGGGCTTCTTCACAATCTCAGGGTCAGAAAACCTGACGCACTGCTGGTCACACGGACAAGGAGCATCCTGCCCAAGGTGCGCCAAGATTGGGATGCCAAAAGTTGTTGCTGATCTTCATACCGCGATTCAGGATGGCATTGATGCTGCCGGACACGGGCAACGGCTGATTGCGTGGGACTGGGGCTGGCCGGATGCGGGCGTCAAACAAACCATCGAAAGCCTCCCCAAGGAAATCGCGGTCATGTCCGTCTCGGAATGGGATACGCCAATCAGGCGCGGCGGTATCGACAGTACAATCGGCGAGTACAGCGTTACCATCACCAAACCCGGTCCTAGGGCGACCCGCCACTGGTCAATTGCCTCCGCATCCGGCCACAAAAGCATCGCCAAAATGCAGGCAGCCACCAGCTGGGAAATGTCCGCTGTTCCGTACATCCCTTGTGTCCGCCTTGCTGCAGAACATGCTGCTGCCGTCAGGAATGCTGGCGTGTCAGGAATGATGCTAGGTTGGACGCTGGGAGGCTATCCCAGTCCAAATCTTGCTGTTATCGGAGAAATCGGTGCCGGTGCATCCCCCCGGGTTGCGATGGCCACCGTTGCAGAGAAGCGTAATGGCCGTGCATTTCGCGATGTCACGCTGGCACTCTGGGATGCCGTGTCCGATGCGATGCAGGAGTTTCCGTTTCATATCTCCACCGTCTACCAGGCGCCCCTTCAACAGAGCATTTCAAACCCACTCTGGCTGAAGCCGACCGGTTACCGTTCAACAATGGTCGGTTTCGGCTACGATGACATCGACGGCTGGAGAGCCGTCTATCCGCCGGATGTTTTTGCTGACCAGTTAACCCGCGTGGCGAATGGCATCCGTAATGCGGTTGACAAATGCCGCTCACTGCCAAATCTAAGCGAGGGCTTGCGTCAGGATATTCGCTACGCGGATGCGGTCGCGCTGGCTTACGGTTCCGTTGCCGATCAGACCCGTTTTTACACCCTACGAAAGGCCGGAAAGCTCACATCCCGCGCAGCCAGCCAGCTCCTCGAAAACGAACGGGCCCGTGCTATACAGATGCTGATGCTTCAGGCAGAAGATGCCTGCATCGGTTTTGAAGCATCTAATCAGTATTACTTCCTTAGGACTGACCTCTTGGAGAAAGTCATCAACATAGGACATATTCAAACCGAGATCGCGATGTTAGCCTCGGGTTAGACCACGGCGTATCGCGTGCTCCAGTCCGACTTTCGCGACCGGATGACTGACCAGGTCCTGAGCGTTATACGCCACTACATATCTGCAACATCCGTGATTGAGGGTTGCTTCAAGGTCATCCGCCCAGCGCTCACCGGATATCGCAAATGACATCCACTCGGCGCAACACCAGCGTTCATCGGTGTGTCGCTTGACAACATCGCTGAGGTCACCCGCATCCGCCGGGCGGGTGTTATACAAACTCCAACCAGGCATCGCCCCACGAACACGGGCCACATCATGACTCACGTGAAGCGCGTACGGAGCAAATTGTCCGCCCGCGTGCGTTGCGATTTGGTCTTCCTCTGTGCCGCAGCTCCTCGCCGTATCGACCATCCACTGGAGGTAATCACGGACAATCCACTCAACATTTGGCTTCGTCATTTGCTTTGGCAGGCGCTTTCCTGCGGCACTTAGCGCAGCCCAACCGAGAGGGGAAAGACCACCAAAGAGCCCTTTTGTATGGTCAAGTCCAGTGGTTGGGTCTGATTTTGATGATGCACGGGATAAATCGGAATGCTGCGGGTAGACGAACGCGTTGACTCCGAGGGATGCCTCCCAGCCCAGCTTTATCCCGGGAGTCAGGACACCGGGACCGTATGGCCCGGTTTTCAGCCACTTTGCCCAAGGTTTGATCACAGCGGTCAGGGCTGTATTTCCTGCTTCCCGGAATGCCTTCGATCGGAGGTTTGGAGGTGGCGCAACGCGGATCTGTGAACCCCAGTTTCGCCATGCAATGCTGGTTGCGTGTTCTGAACCGGGCCCTGTCCACTCGACATTGTCACGGTTGGCCGGATTGTAACCTGGTCGCTCGGGTGCAAACCAGTTCCACAGGTCACTGCGGTATTCCCACCAGTTTTGGAGGTCGAACGCTGGGATGACATGGATGCCCGATTTTTCCGCAGCGTTTCGAAGTGCATAGGTAGTATCCACAATCGCCGGTAGCGGACCGTTGAGGAGGGAAAACGCGAAAGAGAGTCCGATGGTTTCCGGGGAGCCTCCCAGCTTTGTGATCCATTGTTCGAGGTAGGAGGCGGTGAATTGTCCGGCATTGTGCTGGTCAAAACCTGGCCCCGGTGCGATATTTGCATAAAAGCGTGGCGGCGGTTTAGGCAAGCTATTTTGTCCTGAGCGCTGCTGCGATGCCCGCAGCAATCTGGGATGCGAGCAGCTGGTTTCCCTTCGCATTTGGATGGACCCCATCGTAGGTCAGGATGTCCTGTGTGCTGCTGGCAAGGGTGGCATCGGGGCGGAGGGATGCGTTGGTATTCATCCACCAGGCCTGTGCCGCTGCACGGACATCCACGAGAGTGCATCCCGAGTTCTTTGCAACATCCCGGATGATGGCGCAGTAGGCGTCTATTTTTGCATCATCAGGGTTTGCACCGCCCGGAAGTTCTCCCCGTCCAAGCATCGTGCAAAGAACCAATCGGACGTACTGCGCTTTTGCAGTGGATGCCAGCTTCTCAAGATCCGCCTGGAAGTCTGCTTCGCTAGTCTTTTGCCACCAGACATCGTTGATACCAATCATAACGACAGCCACACCCACGTTGTCCTCTTGCAAAAGCGTGGTAAACGGCTTTTGTGGACTGTTTCCGGGAAATGCGGCATCCGGGCTACCGGCAACAATCTGGCGGACTCCGCCACCATTAATGCCCCGGTTGATGAGCTTGACGCCCCGGCGCTGTGTGGTTTGGTCAATGGCGATCGCGCGTTCAAGCTCAGCGATATAGCCGCCAAGCCAGGTCAGTGAGTCACCGAAGAAAGCGATGGTGGTGCCTTGTGCGATTGGGGAATTTTCACCGGTGATGTCATCCAGGCCCCGGATGTTATAGATGTGTTCGCGCGCGGCGTAGGCTTTCTCCGTCATTGGGAAAGAGGTGTTCGTCGGTTCGATGCGTGTTCCCGGCGTGATGACTCCGGGTGTTGAGGAGGATGCGCGGTAGAGACCACGGGGGAGGCCGGCGGGGTTGAGGAAGCCAATTCGTCCAAGCGTCTCCCTGTCGGGCTGATTCCTGACCGCAAAGCGCGATGCGGAAGCGCTGTAATTGCTAATGGTCAGCGTAGCTCCAGCATCGATGGTCATGGGTGTATCACCTGAAAGTTTAAGCGTGCTGCTGCCTGAAAAGTCGATGGTGGCATGATTGCGAATGTGGATGCCGGCAACCGTTTCTGACACGCCATTTAGCACGAGTCCTGTATCTTTTGGGCCAGTAAACGTCACGGTCCGGTTATCCGGCAGCGATTCGATTGCATGGAGTCTGACAACTGCACGATCACGCCCACCGATGACGAGTGGGCCCATAAAGGCATTTTGATGATCCGGGAACTCGATGTCGAGTACGCCCTTGGATAAGGTAAATGTCCCGGAAAATGGGTTTGCCAGTAATCCCATCAGGATGCTTGGTGCGACCTGTGGGACCCCTCCTGAACGCCATTCAAACGTGCCGCTCCCGCTGATGCGACCGCTTAGAATGGTCTCATTACCGCCGCCGGTGTCGACCACTAGCGGATGCTTGTCCAAATCAATGTCAGCCGAAAGGCGTGCCGTTCGCCAGCCAAATGTTGTCGGGCCGGTTAGGCGAAATGCACCGACATCACTGAACATCTCTCTCGGATTCTCCATGATGCCATGGACCGGAATCGGCTGCTGCGGCACGTATGCACTTAGCAATGCGACCATCGACAACATCGGAATAACAAAAAGGGGCATGTGCCCCTTGTATCATTTCAGTCCGCTGAGTGCGATAGGTTAGCGGAGTGTGATGACAAGCGCCGCGATAAGCAAGAGTGCACCGCCCGCGACAACAATAAGGCCGGCAGTTCTGATTCGCTTGAGGAAGAACAACAAGCCGAGTCCGCTCAGCGAAATGATTGTGAGCAGAATAGCGGATGCATCAATCAGAACGCCCCAAAGTTTCCCCGAATGGCGACCTTTATGGAGGTCATTCATGATTGCCAGCTTGCCCTCTTCGGCAATAGTCATTTGGTACTGACCGGTCTTGACATCAATGAACGCATCCGCAGCGTACCCGGGGGCCTTAAACATGACTGTACATTCACGGTCATCAATGCGAATTTCATCCACATGACCTCGGAGAGAATGATCCTGCCTGAGTTTTTCCGCAATGTTCAGCTTGTCAGGTGCTGCTGGAGCCAGCCAGCTGACATTTACATTTCCTGTGACCTGACGTTCGGTGACACCACCAGTCGACCACTCCGTGTGGTTGAGGGTAAGTCCTGTGATGCTGAAGAAGAGCACAATCAACAGCGTGACGAGCGAAATATACGTGTGCAGCCAGCGAATCGCTGAGTGGATTCGCAGATTGAGCGGGCGTGGGGCTTTGTTAGCGCTTTTTACGGAGCTCAAAGGTTGCACTCTTGATTTCTGTGTTACCGGGGAGGTCAACTTTGACAGGTTTGGTGGTCAATTCCATGTCTTTACGCATTAGTTGGTAGGTTCCATGCTCGCGTGCGATTTCAAGATTGACGGAGTACATTCCCTGATCTACGGCTTTGCCCGCATCGTTTTTGCCATCCCAACTGACCGTGTAAACACCTGGCTGTCGCGTAGGTCCGGACATCGTGGATGCCAAATCTCCGCCTTCACGGTTCATTCGGTCGACTTCGCCCCGGTACCAGTTCCTAAGGTCGCGGAGCCAGCGTGCACGGCGTCCGCGCTGATACCAGAGCTCGACGGTGCGTACCGGCTTACCTTTGGGGTCTTCGATAAACACGGCGACATAGGGACGTCGATATCTGCCATCTCCAGGGTTAATCACTTCGAACGTTATTGCCAGCTCGAGGGAGGTATCCCACTTTTTGGATGTCTGAAACCACATTTGCCACACTCCTAGCAGGCTACACGCGCCTGTTGTTCCAGCCGAAACCAGCCGGACGATCTGAAATAGACTCTATCCCGATCCATCAGCATCACTTCGACATCAGGTGTGGATGCGATGAGGTCGAGGCTTTCCTGAACCGTCAATACGGAACACGCTGTAGAGAGTACATCTGCCAGTAGCGCGGTAGGCGCAACAACACTGACCAGGGGAGTGTGTGCTACGGATATGGAGGTTCTTGGGTCAAAGATGTGCAGTCCACGACGAGCGGTGCCGCTTGTTGCGATGGCCTGATTACAGAGCTCGATGACAGTCAGTGGGGACGCGCTGTCATCAAAGCTCTGTACGCCAGCTTTCACCGGCTTGCGTCCACGGACGCAGAGATCTCCTCCGATGTTCACGACGATTTGAGTGATTTCCGGGTAGCGGGATTCCACTGCGCGTGCAACATCATCGACAATGGCACCTTTTGCGATGGCATTGAGCGTAAAGGCGGGCATATCGAGACGGCGATAAGTGTCATCTGAGAGCTTCTCCCAGCAGGCATGAGGATGCGTAACACCTGGAGCAAATGCGCCTCCCGTTTTGACACGCCAATGCTCGGCGGAGTCAAGAACGGTGCAGAGGATTGCCGGCAGCTTTTGCGTTCCCTGCCATTGCATAAGTGTGCTCTCGCAGCTGTAACTGCTGAAAACGGATTCGAGTCGTGCAATATGTTCGAGCGCGAAGAAACAGGCATCTTCGGCAATGTGTGCATCCAAAGTGTCAAATCGAAACGATGCACTTGTCCCCAAAACGCCCTCGTAGTGAAACTGGTAAGGGGTTTCAACGTGCCGTCGAAGCGCTTTGAGAATGTTCATCGTGCGTAGTCATGATTCCACGTGAACATGAATGGAAAATGAAGCCACGATGCACTTTTGGACTTGACTGCCAATTCTTTGGGATGTTACGGGTTATCCGGCATACCCATCGTTTCGATTCGCAGCGACTGGCAATGTCTGACTGACCCTTTGATATGCGATTAGTTCATTCCTGGCTTTTGCCAAACCCTTACGTAGTCAACGATCATAGCATCCGGCAAAATAGAGCGGACCATATCCTCCGGATTGTTTGGGTATTCCATGCTTAGGATCATGTACTCCTTGATTTTGGAGATGCCTCGTGTAACTTCGTAAAACTTCATTCCATCCACGTAAAAGATGTACTTATCTGGCGTCCACTCGAGACCATAGGTGTGAAACCCTGTTCCAAGACCCTTGAGGGTTGATTGCAGCCCGCGGGTGCTCTTCTGATTTGGTCCATAAGCCCAATGGACATTGTGCGAGACAATATCCGGACCAAGCTTGCGGAAGCATTCCATCACATCGATTTCTGCTCCGTAGACCGCAGGGTCCTCACCCGCTGAAATCTGATTTGACTGCAGCCAAAAGGCTCCCCATTGTCCCCAGGACTTCTGTACCTGTGCACGACATTCGTAGTAGCCATAGCGGGACATGAATGTCTCTTGTGTACCGATTGCGCTTCCAAGCATCCGGCCATTCGCATCGCGCTTTGCCCAAAGGTACACGTACCCATCTTTCACTTCAACGGCATCTTCACTGACATAAGCCAGTGCACGTGCGCCAAGTCCCCTGTGACGCCACTTTGTGGTATCGAGCTTCGTCCCGTTGAACTCATCCTCCCAGACCAAACGGTAGCCGAGTTTCTCCGGTTGGATGACATCCAGGCTCATCGGACCCTGCGCGGGGCGCTGGGCGTTTGCAACGATGCAACCTAACGAGATCAAGGACAGTGCTGAGATGCGAAGGATGGTACGTAGATGCATGTGCATTGTTACACCTAATGGTTGGCATATTCCTTTAGGTCTGGCTTGTTGGCAGCGGAATGTGTGGCTGTTTACCGCGCTTACATGTCCGGGATAGCAGGAATCATGGTGTCACAGAGGGAACCGCTACTATTAATTCGCCGTTTGATAGGACCAAAGCGCAATGAAGTCAATGTCAATGAACAAAGAGTACTATGCATCCGGTACACAACGTAGTCTTGTTGCCGGTGCTGCGATGCGGGTCACAACGCCCAACCCTCTCTTGCCTGTCTCTGGGGGGCTCGGACCTAGCGCACCTGTAAAAACTAAGCGTGGCGAGATTGGTGTACGTGTCCTTTACCTGATGCAAGGCAATACCCCATTGGCATTCGTGGGGATTGATGCTTTGGGGTTCCCTGCAGTGCTCGGAGATCGCATCCGTGCAAAAGTCACACGCATTCCTGGCGACAACATTTTGATCGGTGCAACCCACACACACTCAGCACCTGATTACTATGCATTTCCAGATGGCAAAGGCGGTCACTCCGGCGACCTCAAATGGCTGGACAAAGTATGCGAGCTGGCAGCAGCGGCGATCAATGAGGCCATTGACAAAGCAAAGCCCGCTGTGCTGAAAGTACATCATGAGGATGCTCAGGGCCGTATCGCATACAACTACTATGCACCGGACTTATACGACCGCAGGATGGCAGTTTTGCAGGCAGTTGGTATGGATGGCAAAGCCATCGGAACGCTGGTGAACTATGCGATTCACCCTGAAGTCCTTGGTAACAGTGTTGGGATCCTGAGTGCTGATTGTATTGGACCTATGTACGATGCAATTGAGGCAGCTGCCGGAGGGGTAGCCGTGTTCATGAACAGTGCTCAGGGTGGGATGGTTACCGCTGATAACCGCTTGCTGGATAAGCCAAAGGATCCGGTGCGGGGCTACTGGGAGGATGCAAGGACTTGGCAGGAGTGTCTGCGTATCGGAAATCTGATGGCATCGGAGGCCTTGCGGATCATCGCCAAGGCTAAGCCTCAGGAATCTCCAAAGCTGTTTATCAAGACGGAGAGGGTTGTTTTTCCAGTCGATTCAGCACTTCTCTGGGCAGTGGTACAAGCAAGCCCATTGAAGTACCCGACGGTCCCCGGGAAGAAGATTTCGACACGCGTGAGTGTTGTCAATGTAGGAGATGCCCAGCTCGTTACTGCGCCCGGCGAGGCACTGCCAAATATCGGGATGTACATCAAGCGCAAAATGAAAGGCAAGACGAATATGGTCTTTGGGCTGACTCAGGATGCCTTCGGCTACATTTTGACGAGTGTTGACTTTGAGAGCTTCCGGCGCTACGACTATGTTTCCGAAACATCCCTTGGTGAAAACACCGGTGACATCCTGATTGCAGCGTGGCGTCGCCTGATTGAAAGTGCTCCTTCACCAACAAAGTAAACCGTGCGGTGAGCAAGCGCCCACGGGAATCGCGGGGCAATGTCGCGATAGGAGCCTGGTCGCGTTTTTATGTGGCGTGAAACGATAAACGAAGATCAGTCCGACATCAACGATTGTAGTGGATTCTGAAAGCGGTGATTTTTTGTTGGATGCGGAAAATTGAGCATCGGGTATGCGATGTTGATGGCGCGTTTCTGGTATGTGTAGTTTGACAGGAGCATTGCACGATGAAGTCAAAGCTTGCAGTTCTAATCGCAGGGACATTACCTATCGGGTGGGCGGCGATGAGTGCCGCTCCGCCATCGCCGAAGCGCCCCCCCGTACCCGCACCGCCCATTTCCGTCGTTCCGCTTCTCAAAGAAAGCTGTGTCCCATGTCATAACGCTTCAGATGCCAAAGGCGGGCTTGACATCACATCGCTAAAGCAGGATTTCTCCAATCCGGATAACTATGCCACATGGGTTCGCATCCATGACCGGACACAAAATGGGGAGATGCCACCTAAGGGCACATTGAAAGTCTCACCAGCTAAGCGCGCAAAGCTGGTCTCCGGGGTTGCTGCGTCACTCACCGCATTCGATAACTTACGTACACGAACGCAGGGGCGGTCTGCCTGGCGCCGGATGAATCGTGATGAATACGAGAACACCGTACGGGACATCCTGGGAGCACCGTGGCTCCAGATTAAAGAAATGCTCCCTGAAGATGGTGTACGTAACCGCTTCAATAAAGTGGGCGAGGCGCTGGATGTTTCCCATGTCCAAATGTCCAGATATCTTGCCGCCGCTGAGTATGCCCTGAGGGAAACCATGGTTCCCCGTGCAGAGGCACCAAAATCAACGACACGAAAGTTCTATGCACGGGAACAGGGGTCGTTCCTTGGGCCGATGGATATCGGACAGTTCAACGGTGCATTTGAACGCGCTACATGGCCGATGTTGGGTATCACGCCAGACCGTGCAGCGCAGGAGGGCAAAGCCCCGATGACGGTGGGGGATAAAGATCCGGCCCGCCGTGCCGAGGAAGCCGTCGCTTATGTATGCAGCGCCTATGAACCGATTGAGCCTAAATTTGACCGATTTCATGCGCCGCAAGCTGGCAAATATCGGCTGAAGTTCAGCGGATATTCCTATTGGACGCTCCCAGAGAGCGAGCGATTATGGTTTAGGCCGCACCGGGATAAGGCTGCACTTGGTCGTACGATCGAACCGATAACCGTCTACGCCGAGGCATACCCAAGGCAGCTTCGGCGACTTGGCACCTTTGATCTCGTACCGGAAATGAGCTCTAAAGATAACCATCCGGTTGAGATGGAAGTCTGGTTACGCAAAGGAGAGACGATTCGACCTGATCCAGCGCGCTTTTTTAGGTCAAGACCGCCCTGCATTGAACGCCTTCGCGATAACAAACTGGAAATCATCGGCTGGCGAAATCCACACGCAACCAAAGAGGGGCAGCCGGCAGTTGCATTCCGTTGGATGGAAGTGGAAGGACCCATTGTTGACAGTTTTCCGACCGCCGGACATCAGCTGTTGTTTGGAAAGCTCCCGATGCGGATGCTAGATGGCAAAGTCGATGTCACGCCGTTCGATACGGAAAAGGACAGTCAGTTTCTGATCCGCCAGTTCATGCGCAGAGCTTGGCGACGGCCGGTCACCGATACAGACATTGAGCCATATGTACGCCTTGCTGCGAAGTCAAGAGAAGCGGGACTGTCGTTTACAGATGCGCAAATCACGGCATATTCTGCCGTGCTGTGTGCTCCGGCATTTGTGACGCTTGAGGAGAAACCAGGACAGCTCGACAGTCCAGCCCTTGCCCACCGGCTGTCTTATTTCCTGTGGAACAGTGAGCCGGATGCAGCACTGCGTGCCCGTGCTGCGGACAATTCTTTGGCAAAGCCTGGGATGCTGACAACAGAAGCCGAGAGACTCCTGACCAGTCCGCGGGCAAACCAGTTTGTGGAGGCATTTCTGGACTACTGGTTGGATCTCCGAAAGGCTCCGATTGTCTCTCCGGATGAGATTCTCTATGTTGACTACTATCTGGATGACCTCTTGGTCGAATCATCAGTCGATGAAGCACGGGTTACGTTCCTCGACATGATTGCGCGGAATCGGCCTGCGAGGGAAATCGTCAAGGCTGATTATGTTCATGTGAATGGACGTCTTGCGACTTTGTATGGAATACCCGATGTCCATGGCGCAGCATTCCGCCGTGTAAAGCTGCCTGCTGATTCTGTTCGTGGTGGCTTCCTGACCATGGCTGGTGTCCTCAAGGTCACGGCAAATGGAACGACAACATCCCCAATCGTGCGAGGAGCATGGGTTACTGAGAGGATAATGGGCCTTCCTGTACCGCCTCCTCCAAAGGCTGTACCCGCGGTTGAGCCTGATATTCGGGGGGCGACAACGATTCGCCAGCAGCTTGCAAAACATACATCGGAGCCAGCTTGCCGGGACTGCCACGTCAAAATTGATCCACCCGGTTTCGCGCTCGAATCCTTTGATGTCTTCGGAGGCTTTCGGGAGAATTATCGCGCCCTTGGTACGAATAAACGTCCTCTCAAAGGGTATGGACCGAACGGGCAGCCCTTCACCTTCCACGCCGGCTTGCCGGTTGACCCAAGTGGTCAGCTGCTGGATGGACGTAAGTTTGCAGATATTCGAGGGCTGAAGGAGCTGTTAGCGACGAATGATCGCCAACTGGCACGAAATCTTGTCAATCAACTTGTCGTGTTTGCGACAGGTTCTCCCGTGCGCTTTGGAGATAGACCCGAGGTCGAGTCAATTCTTGACCGAGCCAAGTCAACAAACTATGGAGTAAAATCACTCATTCTGGGTCTTATTCAAAGCAGATTGTTCCGAAACAAATAGGTAGTAAAGCACGGCATCCGGTTGTATTCGGATGCGCTAAATGTCGAAAATGGGCGCATCGACCGCCATGGTTTCGTTGGTTCCGATGAAAGTTGGGAACGAGTATGAAAACTGTAAACATCATTTCGAATCGCGCGATGTCAAGGAAGACATTGTTGCAGGGTGCGGGAGTTCTGTTAGGGTTACCTCTGCTGGATGCGATGCGTCCGGCAATTGCTTTTGACAAGTCATCTGAGAAAAACCCGCCGCGGCGCTTTATCGGCATTTGTAACAACCTCGGATTGCTACCTGAGTATTTCTTCCCGGATGCGACATCAACAGGGCGGGGCTACAAGCTGTCTCCATACCTGGAGCACATGGCGCATGTTCGGGATGACTTTTCTGTGATGAGTGGTGTTTGGCACCCGGATGTGGATGCTGGACATCCGGCCGATATCTGTTTTCTTACCGCAGCTCCACACCCGAGCAGCGGTGGCTTCCGCAACACCATTTCTCTGGACCAGTACATGGCCGAGCGCATCGGGCACCAGACACGCTTTCCAAGCCTCACGCTTGGCGTCAACGTCTCACGTGGCTCGACCAGCCTTTCATGGACGGCTGGTGGTGTGATGATTCCCTGTGATGTTCTACCAAGCGTCATTTTCCAAAAGTTGTTCCTTGGTGGCTCACCTGAAGAGCGCAAAGAGCAGGCACGACGACTTGCACTTGGACAGAGCATCATGGATACGGTCGCCGATGAAACAAAGCGCTTACAGCGACAGGTCGGGGCGCGTGACCGAGAGCGTTTGGATCAATACCTGACTGGCGTACGTGATCTCGAAAAGCGGATGCTTCAGAGTGCTGAATGGGAGAACAAGCCGCGTCCGGTTGCCAAGGACAAAATGCCACTTGATCCCAAAGACCCGAAGGAGTACATGGACAAGGTCAGTCTGATGTACGACATGGCGAGAATGGCCTTTGAGACGGATTCCACGCGTAACATCACCCTGATGCTGGATAGCGTCAACTCTCCTGCAATTCAGGTCGATGGTCACGCCGTGTCAGATGGTTACCACAACCTTTCGCACCACGGACGCAACAAAGAAAAAATGGCTGATCTTGAGCGAATTGACCGTGAGCACATGAAGCTGTTGGGCAACCTGATTGCTGACCTCAAGGGACGTAAGGAAGATGGCGGTACGCTGCTCGACAGAACAATGGTTCTCTATGGAAGCAATATGGGAAATGCCAACACCCACGTTACGACCAACCTTCCAGTGATTTTTGCCGGAGGTGGCTTCAAACACGGTCAGCATCTGGCATTCGATCGCGAGCGAAACTATCCGCTTCCAAACCTGTTTGTGAATGTGCTCCAGCGAATGGGGATTGAGTCCGACAAGTTTGCGACGAGTACTGGCACATTCAGAGGATTAGACTTAGCGTAGACCTTTTCCGGTATCGATACATAGACGCCCCCCGGTTTACCGGGGGGCGTTTAGTCATTGGCTCGTCGGATCACTATAAATAAGCTAAGCCCCCCAGAAGTCTGGAGGGCTTAGCTTTTACAGAGTACCTACGCCTAGCGGGTCATTGTAAGGACAGCTGTACGCGTCGTCCCAAGTCCAACCGCAGTGATGGTCGCGGTGCGCCAAAATCGCTCACCTAAGCAAAATACAAATAAGCCCCCCAGAAGTCTGGAGGACTTAGCTCATACAGAAAACCTACGACTAGCGGGACATTGTAAGGACAGCTGTACGTGTGGTTCCAAGTCCAACCGCAGTGATGGTCGCCGCCCGCTAAAAGCGCTCACCTAATCAAAATACAAAAAAGCCCCCCAGACGTCTGGAGGGCTTAGCTATTACAGAGTACCTACGCCTAGCGGGTCATTGTAAGGACAGCTGAACGCGTCGTCCCAAGGCCAACCGCAGTGATGGTTGCCGTGCGGGTCCGGTTTGTTCTCGTCGTTGTGATGGTAAACGTCGCCGATGTAGCCCCAGCTGGAATCGTCACCGATGCTGGAACACGGGCACGGGTCGCACTGCTGGAACGAAGCGTGACCGTTGTCGCCGTTGTCGCTGCGCGGCTAAGCGTTACGGTTCCAGTGGAGCTGACACCACCACGCACGGATGTTGGATTCAAACTAAAGGCGCTAAAGGTGACAGGTGCCTGATTGACCGTAAGCGTTGCAGTCTTCGTAACGGTTCCTGCAACTGCCGTGATGGTGGCCGTCGTAGCAGCGTTGACCGAAGCTGTCGTGACCGTGAACGTTGCCGTCGATGCACCAGCTGCCACGGTTACGCTTGCCGGAACAGTCGCAGAGGCACTGTTACTCGATAGACTAACATCAATTCCGCCGGTTGGTGCCGGAGAGCCAAGGGTAATCGTTCCTGTGGCGTTCGTACCACCATTAACGGATGTTGGATTCACTGCAACGGCAGACAGCACGCCCGCAGGTACCGATATAGACTTGGCAACCTCAGTATTTCCTGCGATATCCACGGTCCAATACGTAATCGTATGTGTCCCGCCATCGAGGGTGATCCCACCGTTATACGTCTGCTGTGTACCGCCATCAACCGTGTAGTACGTTGCAGAAACACCCGAACCGGTCTCTGTTACCGAGAGCGTAATCAGCGTGCTGTCTGCACTCACGGTTGCAGCCGTGACAGGCAGCGTGCGGTCAATCTTGATGGTTTCAGATTGTGCTGCACTTGCATTTCCGGAGTTGTCTGTTGCCAAGTAGCTAACAGTCCGGATGCCATCCGTGGTGTAAGAAACCGTGGCGGTGGCACCTGCGACGGTGGTCGTCGTCGCGCCGACGGTGTACCTGATATCCTTGACGCCGCTTCCACCTTGCTCATCCGTAGCGGTAATCGTTAGTGAAACTGCAGTATTATTCCAGCCAAGGTTTCCGGCTGCGATGGACCGGGTCGCCGTCGCGACTGGTGGAGTAGACTCAACAATAGTCGTCAAGAGAGCCTTGTATGCACTGACGGTTCCACCCGTTACGGTGCGGGTCGTCAGACTGCTCAGCGGCTTTACGGTGCTAAGAATTGCTGACTTTACTTGTGCAACCGTCCAGCCTGGCATCCGCCCACGAAGTAGCGCAGCAACACCCGTTACGTGTGGGGCTGCCATCGATGTGCCACTCAGGGATGCATAGCCGGTCGAGCCTGTGATGCTAGTCGAATACGTGCTGACAATCGCATTTCCCGGAGCGCCAACATGGACGCTCGTCCGGCCATAGTTAGAGAACGAGGCCAGTCCACCGGTGGCTGTTGTCGCAGCGACATTGATCTGGTTTGCAAGGTTGTAGGAAGCTGGATAGCTCTTAATAAGGCCATCAATGTTCAGCGAGCTGTTTCCAGCCGCTGCGACGAAGAGGTGATCGGCAGCGCCTGCGTTCGAAATGGCATTTCGCAGCGCGGTAGACGACCCTCCGCCGCCCCAGGAGTTGTTCGACAGCTTTATGCCATTGATGCGGCAATAGTCCACAGCGAGGATTGCATTGGCAGTTGAACCACCGCCAGTGTCATCCAGAAACTTCAGAGGGACAATCTTTGCACCCCATACGACACCCGCTACTCCGATGCCGTTATTGCCTTTGCCGGCAATCGTTCCCGAGACGTGTGTCCCGTGACCGTCACCATCCTGCGGATTGTTGTCACCATTTACAAACTTGGTGCCAAGTCCTGTACCCGTGAAGTCCCAGCCACTGACATCATCGATGTAGCCGTTGCCGTCATTGTCGATGCCATCATTTGCAATCTCACCGGGGTTGACCCAGATGTTGCCTTGGAGATCGGGATGATTGAAGTCAATGCCGGTGTCAATAACTGCGATGCGGTAGTTGGGATCACCCGTGTAGATGTCCCATGCCTCAGGCGCATCGATGTCGTTATTTGCAGCCTGGTTCATGCCCCAGAGCTGACTGAACATTGGGTCATTCGGGGTCGCCTGACGGTAATACATGTAGTTTGGTTCGATGTAATCGATCGATGGATTGGACTTCAGCATCGCGATTGCATCCATGGGGTTCCCAGCAACGTGAACCAGTGCCAGTCCGGGAACCAGCGAATAAGTCTGCATCGCCCCGAGGCCAACCTTGCGACATATCGAATCCCGGGTTGCTGTGTCGGATGTGTCCTTAAAGCGTATGAGGACAGTGTGTGCATCGATGTCAACCGGTACAGTCGTGCCTGCCTGACGCATCGCAATTGTGCGCTGCTGGGTTGATGCGTATGGAGAAATGGTCTGTGCCGAAGCACTCCGACCGGCTGCAAGAGCAATGATTGACGATGCCGCGAGAGCAGTGAAGCGTACTGCTTTTGCATTAGTGCGGTGATGATGAGACATATGATTGCCGTGACTTTCTACGAAATTCAATATTTTGTATACTCGCCAAACCCGGTATTTGTTACAGGGAAACATGTGATGTTTACAACACAACTACTTGTTTTCGGGAATGCAATGTATCCGGCGTGGTCTAAGCGTAAGGAACAAGCATGGGAGAGTAGAATACCAATATGAAGCCAAGATCCGCGCGGCTGGCAGTGCTCTTTGCAATCGCCCTTATAGGGATTGCAGTCCTTGTAATGCGAACGGGGATTTTCGGCGGAAAGCAGTCGGATTACCGTACAGCAACAATGCGACCCCGGCGTGAACGCCTCGACACGGCAGCGTTGCCACATTCAACCCCATCCAAAATGACTGGGCGGGCCTACATCCGACGGAATATTCCAGTGCTCGGCTATGCACACACGGTGTTTGTGGATGATGCAACCGGGCGATTGCAAATCGTGGCATCCCAGTATCTCGGTACAGATGGCAGCTACGACATCAAAATCGCAGACAATATGCTTCCAGCCTTCGCCGGAATTCTCATCGAACTTCCCGGACACGGCTTTTCGTTTCTTGACAGGGATACATGTAAACAACCGGATGTCGATCTTCAGTTGGTCTTTGCCGATGTTCCTGAATACAAGCCAGCGGATGGCAAGCTGGCAATCCTGGTGGATGATGCATTTCCTTTGGATGTGACGCGGCTCATTGCGAAGTGGACGCCGGTTTTGCAGCAGCGGCTCGGAGCGGTTGCGGGAACATCGTTCATCAGAATCAGTCAAGGTGAAAAAGGAGTCTTTTTCCATAATGGTCTTACAAAAGAGGAAAAATTGCGCAAAGTCACCGGGCAGGTCACCGGCGTAAACGGAAAGCCTGTCGCTACAAATCTCGCAGTGTGGTTGGGAACGCGTACATCCGGCCCAGGTCTCCTCACGGTCGCAACCAAGCGTGATGGACGATTCGAGTTTGATGTCGATAGCGATGCAAGTGTGACAGTTGGCGTGTGGGATCCAGTGCGCAGGCTTGTGTCAGAACAGTTCTATGTCGCTGCTTCTACGGTCAATCTCGTTGCGAAGCCGGCTGGCATCGCGGATGTCCTTGTAAACGAAGGTGGATCAGGTGAGCCTGTGCAGGGCCTGCAATTTGATGTGGAACGTCAGGCAGATATGTATAACGGGAACAAAAAACCTGGCGGACAAAGTGGATTTTATGGCTCACAGCTCACAGATCCGGGTGGTCATGCACGCTTGTTGTTGCCCGTCGGGACCTACTCGCTTGTCGTGCGCGATGCTACCACCAAGGGCGGAATACGGTGGGAAATCCCTGAGCGGAGAGTGTCTGTCAAACCCGGTGGGCCCGCTGCACGCGTGCAGCTACGTGCGACCCGGATGCGTGCCCGGACGTTGGTGCCGGTTCAAGGTGTAAATCCTCAGTAAATGACGGACGATGCTACCCGAGAGGCTGAGGAAGTCCGCAAAAAGTCAGACCGCTGGAATTTTCCTCATAAACTGCAGCCGGGGCTGCTTCGGTCTCTGTTTGCCGCGATTTTCGCCGGAAGTTCCATAACGGCCATCGCATTGCCGACCCGGTTGTTTTCATCAGACGGGGCTCCCGCAGTGATTGCCAGCATGGGAGCGGCAGCGGTGATTGTGTTTCAGTTTCCAGAGAGTCCTGCGGCGCGCCCCTGGTCCATTCTTGGCGGACATCTGCTGTCAGCAACGATTGGTGTGGTGGTTTCACTGCTTGTTGATGACCGTACGGTTGCCGCCGGTCTTGCGGTTTGCCTGTCTCTCGGTGCCATGCAGGTCTGTCGCTGTATGCATCCTCCCGGAGGAGGGACCGCGATGGTTGCTGTTTTAGGTGGTGCGCCAGTACAGGATGCTGGATTTCTGTTCGTTGTCATTCCCACGGCAGTCAATGCCGCAATCCTTACCGGCCTCGCAGTAATCTATCGAATGATGTTGGCAAAAACGTCATCGTAAGGCCACTCGAACAAGAGGGATACCAAGTCTATACTTCGCTCGGGGCAACCCGTGGTACATTCGCCGCATGAACGCAGCTGTAAGTACAGGGATGTCGCCTAAGGATCGTGTCTTATCCATCGATGCTCTTCGCGGCTTTGATATGTTCTGGATTATCGGTGGGGCGAGTGTCCTCGAGGCAATCGGTGCCCGCTGGCCCAGTAAGGTCATGGATGAAGTCGTGGCCCAGTTTTGCAGCCATGTAGAGTGGGCGGGATTTCGTTTTCATGACTGCATTTTCCCGTTGTTTTTATTTATCATCGGGGCGACACTCCCGTATTCCATCGGACGCCGGATGGAAGCTGGCGACAGTAAGCCATCCCTCATCCGAAAAATCATCACGCGCTTTGTTTGGCTGACGTTTTTTGGACTCTTGATAAACGGGCTTACAAAGCTGGAACCGTTCACTGATCTACGCTTGTTCGGTGTACTGCAACGCCAGGCATTCGGCTACCTTGGAGCTGCCCTGATTTATCTCTACACAAAGCCGCGTACTCAAGCCATCATCTCGGTTGCTATCCTGATTGGCTACGCCATCATCCTTAGATACGTACCCGTGCCTGGTCATGCACTTGGCTCCTATGATGAAGCGGGAAATGTTGCGAATTACGTTGATCGTCTCCTGCTGCAGCCTGGCCAGCTTTACAAGGAGTATGGAGATCCCGAAGGGCCACTTTCGAATATTCCATCCGTGGCGACGGCACTGCTCGGTCTCCTCGCCGGGACGTATATCAAGAAGAGCGCCGATGCCGGAATCCGTAAGGCTACGTTGCTTATTGGCTCAGGCGTACTCTTGTTCACTGCAGGCTGGATTTGGAATATCTGGCTTCCCGTAATCAAGAAAATCTGGACGAGCTCATTTGTACTGGTAGCGGGTGGGCTGAGCCTGGTCTTACTGGGGGTGTTCTATTACATCCTGGATGTCCGTAAGTGGACCAAGGGTTCGCTGTTTTGGGTGGTGATTGGCGCAAATGCGATTACGGCCTACATGGGAACACACATCGTAGACTTTGATGGAATATCAGAGAACTTTGTCCGTGGTCTGATGACGCATTTCCCTTTATATAAGGACATATTCCTTAGCGCGGGCGCGCTCTTCTTCGTGATGCTGACCCTGTGGGGGCTTTACAAGAAGGAGGTCTTCCTGAGGGTTTAGCAAGAGTGTCAACCAGGTGTGCATCGGTCATTTGGCAAGTCAGGTTCATTCGTTTCTTTACATGAAACGGTTACAAATAATAAATAAACATTTGCAATAGTTTTTTTCTTTACCTGTTCGTTTGATGGAACATTTACGTTCACTTGTGTGTAAATGGCAGTATGTCGTCAGATAATGTCAGTTCGTCACGGAAAATGGTCGGTTCGTCCATCAAGGCAGATTTGCAGGCCTCGCTTGTTGTCTTTCTAATTGCTGTACCGCTTTCGCTCGGAATTGCACTTGCATCCGGCGCACCCATCATGGGCGGCCTCATCGCCGCCGTTATCGGTGGCATCGTAATTGGTGGTGTTGGCGGAAGTCCACTCCAAGTCTCAGGACCCGCTGCTGGCTTAACCGTTCTGGTTTATTCACAAGTCCAGCAGTTTGGATGGCCGGTCGCATGTGCCATCACCGCCGCCGCCGGTGCACTTCAGCTCCTCTTTGGAACCCTCAAGGTTGCCCGTGGTGCACTTGTCATCGCACCATCCGTTGTACATGGCATGATGGCAGGTATCGGCATCGTTATTACGCTAGCCCAAATCCACGAAGTCCTCGGTGGAACACCTGAATCCAGCGCACTTAAAAACATCATCGCTCTCCCTGCACAAATCATGGACCTGCACGGCGCCGCGACAATTCTTGGTGTGGCGACGTTTGGAATTCTGATGCTCTGGAAGCGACTACCAAAGTCCATTCAGAAAGTCCCGGGAGCGTTAGTGACCGTCGTGGCAATGACAGCTCTCGCAGCACTCCTGAACCTCAATGTTCGACGAGTCGACCTGCCGGAAGGTTTGTTCGTTGGCCATCAGTTTCCCGAACTGCCAAAGAACTGGGGTAGCTTTTCGATCGCTGTCGTGACCGTTGCTATTATTGCCAGCGTCGAATCACTCCTTAGTGCCGTAGCCGTCGACAAACTTCACTCTGGCCGGCGGACCAATTTCGATCGGGAACTTGTCGGTCAAGGGCTTGGAAACCTGATCTCCGGATTACTGGGTGGCCTGCCGGTAACGGGCGTCATTGTTCGCTCTGCAGCAAATGCCCAAGCCGGTGCGAAGACCAACCTGTCGGCGGTTCTCCATGGCGTTTGGATTGCTCTCTTTGTGTTTGTGGCGGCATCCTGGATTGAGCTGATTCCACGTTCGGTCCTCGCCGGCTTGCTGATATATGCAGGCGTAAACCTTGTCAATGTTCATCACATGCGCGAGCTGGGCAAGAACCGTGAACTCGGCGTTTACTTCGTCACTGTCCTCGGAGTCGTTTTTACCAACCTCCTCTACGGAGTCCTTGCTGGAGTTGTGCTTACGGTTCTGATGAGCCTTCGCAGACTATCCAATGTCACCATCAAGGTTGAACCACATAAAGATCACATCGATGTCGTAGTAAATGGTTCGATGACATTTGCATCTGTCCCGAAGATCGGGCACAGCCTTGCAACTATTGAACCTGGGAAGGATGTCCATATCGTTCTTGCTCTCGATTACATGGACCATTCTGCCTTTGAAGTCCTCAGCGACTGGATTAAGAGCCACAAAAAGACAGGTGGTCGGGTCACTCTCGAAGAGCTTCATGAAGAGTGGTATGCCGAAGCTGAAAAGGGCAAACCGCGCTTCCGGAAGGAACTCCCTGCTACCAGCAGTCGAAAAATGTTTCTTGGCAATGGTGGTCGAAAAGGCGCTGAGGATCTTATCGAGCGAATCCGTGATTACGAAGAAAATCACTCTGAGCGCCTAAGGCCAACGTTGTCCGCTCTCGCTAGGGATGGCCAGGTTCCAAAAGAAATGTTCATCACGTGCTGTGACTCACGCGTTCTTCCGCACCAGTTCACCAGCTCCGGACCAGGCGATTTGTTCAAAATCAGGAACATTGGCAACATGGTCCCCCGCAACGGAGAAGGCTCCAGCGTCGGTGCAGCTTTGGAGTACGCTGTCAGTGTCCTCGGTGTTGAGCGGATTGTGGTTTGCGGTCACTCAGGATGTGGCGCAATGAACGCTTTGCTCGATGGCACGGACAAACTACCCTATGACAACCTAAAGCACTGGCTGTCTCTTGGGCAACGCACGATAGAGGGTTTCCGGGCACAGCCAACGATTGGTTCCGGCAGAAAGCCTGTTGATCAACTCAGTCTGGTCAATGTGGTAGAGCAGCTGGATAACCTAATGACCTACGATGTCGTGAAAACAGCAGTCGATAAAGGGACACTGTCCGTGATGGGCTTGTTCTTTGACATCGATGAAGCACGCGTCTACATCTATGACGATGAGCAAAAACGCTTCCTGACGGTGGATGAGGTTCCGGAAACGTGATTTCCTACATTACCCAAAAGTCTTGTGGGGGCACTTCACGGATTTCTCCCTTATGGCCTTATTTGCGTGAATGACCATCCAGGCAACGTCCGGTACTGTTTAGATTGCTATGGTTGATTTGCGTTCATTGGATGGATAGAGTGCACCGTGCCACAGGTTCAATCCTAGAGGAGTGTCAGGACATTATGGTTGAAATGCTAGCATTGGTAACACTAGGTGCTACCGCAGTCGCAAAACCTGCTGCGAACTCACCAGAGGTTTTTGGATCCTTACGGATTCGTTCTGAATCTTGGGGATGGTTCAATCCAGCTGGTGGCGGATACAACAATTCCTATACCTTTAGTCACAATCAACTCAGATTTGGCGGCAAGCTTCCAACGGCACACAGACTCTCGGGGATCAGGCCATTTGAAACGGTCGCGGAAGTCACATCGCCACTGCTTCTGGGCCTACCAGGAAATGCGGCTGCTTCGGCACCCGCTGGAACTCTGGGCATGGGGGGGCAATATCGCCTTACCAATGGCACGCAGCAGGGGTCACTTTTCTTCAAAACTGCTTACATCCACATGCCTCAGCTTGGCTCGCATCCGGATGTAGTTCTTGGGCGGTATGAGTTTGCAGATGGTCTCGAGGCACTTCCCGCGGATGCCGACCTCGCTTATATCCAGACACAGCGCATTGCGTCCCGGATGATTAGTCCCGATCCGTTCACCGCAGTTGGACGATCCATGGATGGCTTTAAGGTCAGTCGAACCATCAACAAACACTCTCAAACCTTAGCTGGCTTCTATCCGACCACCGGAGCATTCAATTTGGATGGTGGCGATACCATTTCAAAGGTTCGTCAGCTCTATTTCGCTGATGCGTCGAGCACAACCAGATCATCTAATAGGTTTTTCGTGGGTCATTATGTTGATGCGCGAGGCATCACTCCTGTCGACAACTCTGCGACAGTGAATACCGGTTCCATTGACATAACGACGATAGGCGGTCATGCGCTCAGTGGCAAAACGTACGGAAAGTCACAGGTCGACACGTTTTTGTGGCTGGGGACGCAATCAGGAAATTGGGGAGCACAAGTCCATCAGGCATATGCCGCCGCCGCTGAAATTGGCTTCAAGAGCCCGGATACCAAAGGCTGGTGGCTACGAGGCGGTGCAGGATACTTCTCCGGTGATGCAAATCCAAATGATGACAAACATCAATCATGGGCCCCTCAAACCTATGCGCCCAGACTTCTCTTCAGAACCCCTGTGGTGACTGAATCCAACCTTCAGGACTTATACGCAATGGCGGTAAAGCGCAACAAAAGGGAAACGCTACGTCTCGAAGCGCATGCCTATCGGGTCGATAAACCCGCTGACCGATGGTACCTTGGCGGGCCAGTCTTTCAATCCGGCGGAGCATTCGGACTGAATGCTAAACCAACGGCTGGTATGCGGGATATCGCATCCGCGGTTGATATCTCCTACGATGTGACATTGAACCAACGCGATACATTGAATGTCTATGCTGGCTATGTGCATGGTGGAGCCGTCGCTGCGACATCCTATAGCGGGCGCTCTGCCTTTCTTGGGTTTGTACAGCTTGTTAGAAAATTCTAATCAGACTACTAACGGTTCAGGCTTCGAAGGGTGTGCTTTGGAAAACGCCTATCAAACCGTCTGTGAAGTCGCCGCTTCTTCGAAAAGACGTGGATTGGGCTACAAAGGACGACACCGTTGATTTCGTTGGCTGCACTAATGGTGCTTTTGAGTCAGGCGCAATCACCGGCAAAACCAAACGATCCCTCTGTGTTTGCATCCCTGCGTGTCCGATCGGAATCATGGGGATGGTTCAAGCCATCGACACCCGGATACCAATCAAGCTATACATTTAGCCATAACCAGCTCCGTTTTGGCGCACGTCTTCCTTCCGCCGACCGTATGAAAGGGTTGCGACCGTTTGAAGCTGTCATCGAAGCCGCAGCCCCTCTCTTGCTTGGTCTCCCGCATAACGCCGTTGCGCCCCCACCGAATGGGTCTCTCGGCACCGGCGCTCAGTATCGACAGTTCAATGGCAGCCAACAGGGAAGCCTCTTCATCAAAACGGCGTTCATCCATATGCCACAGGCTGCCAGGAATCCGGATATTCTTATCGGGCGCTTTGAAACAGTGGATGGCATCGAGCTCCTCCCGGGTGATTCAGATTTAGCCTACATACAGACGCAACGGGCCGCCGCGCGACTCTTCACTCCAAATCCATTCACCGCTATTGGACGCTCATTCGATGGCGTAAAGGTCTCGCGCACTCTGGGAACGCATAACATCACGGCGATGGCCTTCTATCCGACGACAGGTCAGTTCAACCTCGATGGCGGTGACACGATTTCCAAAGTCCGCCAGGTATATCTTGCTGATTCGCGGGCGAAGAAGGAATCCAGTAACCGTGTGTTTGCTGCACTGTATACCGATGCACGCGGTCTTAATGCCGTCGATAATGACCTCACACCCACCAATTCCGCAATCAATATCACAACCATCGGTGGCAATACCCAGACCTCATCGATACGCGGTAAGTGGCGTACGGACACGCTTCTTTGGGGCGCTATTCAGGGCGGTGAGTGGGGAAGCCGACCACACCAGGCCTATGCCGGAGTTGCCGAAGCGGGAATCAAACATCCAAGCTTCGGTGGCTGGTGGCTTCGGGGAGGAACCGCTGTGTTTTCGGGTGATGCAACGCCAAATGATCAGAAGCACGAGACATTTGCGCCACAGATAACTGCACCCAGACAGAACTGGCGTACACCGACAGTTACAGAAGCAAACCTCAGTGAGGTTTACCTGATGGCCATTAAGCGAAATAAGAAAGAAACGATTCGCCTTGAAGTGCATCAGTATGCTCTCGACAAAGTCGCCGACCGCTGGTACAGCGGTGGCCCGGTCTTTCAAACAACGGGATCGTTTGCATTGTCGGGCCGACCGAGTAATGGGTACCGTGACCTTGGAACAATGGTAGATGCATCGTACGATGTCGCACTTAACCCAAGGGATACTGTCTCGCTTTATATCGGCTACGTGCGCGGTGGCAGGATTGTGTCATCGACGAATACTGGGCGTTCAGCTTTTCTTGGATTCGCGCAAATCACCAGAAAGTTTTGACCAGACTTACTGGGTCTGATTGGCCCGCGAAATATCCTGCTGTGCCTTTGCCCCGCACGCAATCCACAACACCGCTGCAATAAAGAGATATATGCCTCCCGTTGCACCGATGGCCATACTCATCGGAACACCTGCATCCACTGCCACCCCAATGGCAATCGACCCCAGACCAGCGCCAATGAAGCCAATCAGATTCATCAGTCCCGTTGCACTGCTGCGTGAAGCGGCTGGAATGACATCGTAGTAAGCCGGCGTCAGATTGGCATCATACAAACCCTTACAAAAACCGAATGCAATCATGGCGGTAATCAGTAGCCATGGACTCATCGATGTTCCACACAGCCAAATGAAAGGGGCTCCAATTAGGGTCGCGATGGCTTTAAGGCGTATCCGTCCATCGGGCTGATGCGCTGCCCAGCGGTCCGCAATCTGACCGCCAAGGATGGCACCGCCAAAGCAGGCCAGCTGGATAAAGACCGTTGCGCCAAGACCAGCAAGGGTAAGGTCAAGCTTGAACTTTTCTTTGAGGAATGTCGGCATCCAGGTCAGGAACACCGCATTGACCATGTTCGCCCCGAAGAAAGCCGCGATAATCAGGATGGCTGTACGGTTTCCCCGCAGCCCAACCAGAAACTGGTGGTAAGCAACCAGTGGGCGTTCCTTTTGTGCAGCTGAAACACGCATCGGAGATGACCGCATCACCAGCTGAAGTATCGCAGCAAGGACCACGCCTGCTATTCCAAGAATGACAAATGGCGCCCGCCATCCGTAGCGCATAGCCATCCAGCCTGCGAGCACGCCACCAAAAATCGTCCCGATATAGAGGCTGGTCTGGTGAATACTGGTTGCACGGCTTCGGGTCTTTGGTCCGTGATAGTCGGCGATATAGGCCATCGATGCCGGGAAGTAAAATGCCTCGCCAAGCCCTTCGGCTCCCCGCACTGCGATGAAATGCCAGTACGAGCCGCATACCCCGGTCAACCCAGTGACTGCGGACCACGCGACCAAGCCACCGAGAATGACAGCCTTCCGTGGAAAGCGATCGCCGATAGCGCCAGCAAGCGGACTCGCAGCGGCATAGACCCAAGTGAATGCCGCACCAATCGCGCCAAGCTGTGTTTTGGTGAAATGGAATTCAGCCTCGAGCACCGGGAAGACGCTGAAGATAGCAAGGCGGTCGGCATAGTTGAAAAAGCAGATGCACCATAGCAGAAGAACTGCAATCCACGGGTAATAATCGCGTTTTCCATCACCTGGCGGCTGCTGGGAAGGACTCGTCATGGTGGGGTCGGTCAATCCTTCCAGTACGTGGATGCTTTGCCGACGGCGTAGGAGACATTCATCTGAGGTGTCTCGATGAGCGCTCCTCCTTTGTAGAGTGATTCGACTGCGGCAAGCGTCATCCCGGATGTAAGTAATGTCCGTTCCGGAGGGTACGGGAGCGGCTTACCCAGAATAACATCTTCGATATGTCGGGTGAGGGGATTGAAAAAGTCTGCCGTCATCGACCCCCGCGTAGGCATTGGAAGGTACATCTGCGTTGAAATTATCTCGCGCGTGTCGCTGCGCATCCCGGCGTAATTAAAGTCTGTAATGGGCATGAGAAACATTGATGTACGGAAGTCATCATTGTGCTCGTAAAAGTAACCCGTGCTTTCCGGCATCGCCGTCCGCGCCCAATCAAAGGTTACTTTGCCCGTCATGTAGCCGCCATCCACAGGAAGGTTGTGGCTGCGCGTGAGCGCCGCGACCATTAGCTTACGCGTATCCGCACGGTCCGGTCGGGAGAGGTAGTCCCACAAAGCTTTGCCCTTGAGCGCGATGCAGCTTCGGATGCCCGTTTCGCCACCCCTTCGACGCTCCGACATACACTGCGCTGTCTCAAGCGCATGGAAGTCATAGCTGTCCACGCCACCATAGCCAACGCAGACGCTTTCGCTCAGCGGAACGCCGTGCGGCATATCGATCGCTGGTATCCTGCGCGTCACCGGAAGCGATGAGCCTGCTAAAAACTTAAACTTCAACCTATGACAATCCGCAACCATTTCAGCGCATTGCGACCAGCTGGTTGAGAGATGTTTGTCATTAAAGACTGGGACGCTGCGGCCAGACTTCTCAAAGACATCGATGACCTGCTTATACCAGTCGTAGCGCGGATAAAGCTTTTGCCCCATTTCATTGTTCGGATACTCGCCGTGCTCTGCGATAATTACGACGCCATCCACGGCAAGCTTCCCGGTACCGAGCGTCAGGGCATCGGCGATCGAGGCAGAATTGCGGTAGCCATACTTCGCAAGGCGTTGCTTCCCAATATCATTGCTCGGGAACTGTGCAATATACACGGATGCGATATCGACGCGGGGATCCTGCCAGCCGCCATTCCAGTTGTAACCCAGATGCAGCCGGTCAAGAAAATGCTGCGCATGCGAGTGCTCAAAGATGACCGTGCCTAGAAATGCAATCCGCTTACGGGCCCCTATCGCCATCGGAAAGGCCTCCTTGCCTTTGCGGATTGATTTCGCCATCACAAACAAGGAAACCTGCCGGCACCGTTTTGCAGTGTGGCAGGTTTACGAGCGGAGCGGTTTTACCAGCTAGAAATCAGCTCTGAACTGCAACGCGTTTTGCGCCAAGAGTTCGGCATCCGTCGTCCCAAGTTTCACTGGTAGGCCCGGGTTGTTCTCCGGGGATGCGCCAAACTGGGCGAAGCGAATCGAATCTCGCTTTTGCCACTTTGCGTGGCCATCGCAGAACAACAGGTTGCTGCCACCATTGTGGGGAACATTGTAGTAAGGATGGCAGAAGTTTGTGTACAGACCAGTTGAGAGGATCTGTCGGGGCTTCTCCTGTGCAACACGGTTGTAGTTACGAACTTCATGCGTGAAAATCGTGTCCGCCGGAAGAGCGATGGCAGCGAGTGACTTGGATGCTGCAATGCCATTAAGGAGATACGAACCATTGCCTGCTCCTGGCACATTGACTTCACAGGTATTAGCCGCCTGGGTACAGGTTCCATCCGCCGAACGTAGCTTGGCTTCCGGACAGCGGAAAAGCTGAAGGTTCTTTACGTAAGGCTGCAAGTCACGCGCCCAGATGCGGTAGGTCCCAACATTTGCAGGGTTGAAAGGCTGCATCCAGCCGAGAGGCTCGCTCAGACCCGCCGAGTGTGCGGATGTTGCATCAGGCCACCGTGGATCCGTTACGCCATTTCCAAGGGTTGTATTTCCGGGAAGGACCTCATCATAGTCCTGCGTATAGAGCATCAACGATGTCCCAATCTGCTTTTGATTGGACAAACATGCTGTCTGACGGGACTTTGCCCGAGCTTGTGCAAAGACTGGGAATAGGATTGCTGCGAGGATTGCAATGATAGCAATAACGACAAGGAGTTCAATCAACGTAAAGGCAGCGCTCTGCCGGGACTTCGTATTCATGCCATCACTCTAGACACCCCGAAGAACCAATATCAATGCTGTGAGGACTGAGGACAGGGATGCCGGATGTTGAGTGCAGGGATGTCCATGAGCATATGAATATCAGTGGTCGGTATCGTCATTGACATGGAAAACATCCAATCTCCCACATTTCCACTAGCCTCCTCGCTCGCCGAAGTCGATGCGGACATTCTCGAATCCCAAGGTCGAGTTCCCGCATTCATTCTTGCAGCAGCAAATGCTAATGCTGACTCGGCGGCAGCTCTGACAAAACTTGTCAAAACCGTTCTCTTCGGAGGCACACTGCCGGCAAAAATGAAGCTTGCGATGGCAGTGCAAACGGCAAAGCAACTGGGGTCGCCCTATGCAATCGCTCATTTTCAGCGACTAAGTTCCGCTGCCGGGATTTCGACCGATCAACGGACTTCAGCGGCTCTCGCCTATGCCCGCAACCTCACTGCGGATGCACATGGAATCAAAGATCCTCAATTCACCGCTGCCCGGCAGCAATTCAACGATGCTCAGCTCATTGAGCTGACAATGGTTGTCTGCTTCCTAAACTTCTTCATTCGCTTGGTACAGGGGCTTGGTGTACAACCGGAGGCTTGGCTGAAAACCACAAAACCATCCTTGCCACCGAGCGTGCCCAATCACCTCGCAACAGCGCGTGTTGCGCTGGCATCCGATGCCGAGTTCGCATCCGGACAGGCAATCCTCGAGCGCTGGGCTCCCGGGGCACCCGGTAACTCCCTTGGTGTCGGAATCCCAAATTCTATTCGGGCAATGGTCCACGTGCCTGATATCTATCAGGCTTGGCTTGGAAAACAGCAGCCTACCCGCCCGAATTCTGTTCCGAGGAGCACCCTTCTTCAGGTCAGCCTTGCAGTCTCAAAGCTAAATGGCTGTCGCTATTGTGTCCTCCATCAGATCTCGGGATTACGCCGTCAGGGAGTGGATGTGGCAAAGCTGGTTGCGCTCGAAAAATCGGATGCCGCGCTTACGCCGGATGAACGAGCAGCGGTGGTGTTTGCCAGGAAACTGACATCCAACCCGGCGGGAATTACAGAGGCTGACCGTAGGGCACTTGCCACACACTTCCCGGGCGCGCTCGCTTACGATGTCCTCTATCAGGTTTGCCGCTTTGCGTTTATGAACCGCTTTACGGATACGCTGCGGTTACCATCCGAGGATGAAGCCATCAATGTCTACAAAGAGACATTTGGCAAATCCTACACAAGCCCGGATGGCTATAAGTAATCGCATCGCTTTTCAGCAGGTGGATGCACGTGAAATCCATCGCGGCGGGGCATCCGACAAATCAAAAACTCCCTCCGATCTGTAATGGCCGGAGGGAGCTGGCTTTACCCGTAAGTCGGACGCTGCGGCCAGCCGGGAGGCGAGTCCTCAAAGTCCTGCTGGCGTCCAAATGGCGTAATATCCAGCAACGCATCGTAGCTGACAAGACCTTCAACTCCACGCTGACGGGTGTAATACGTCAGGTAGACATCCTCTCCGATACGGAAGAACACGCTGATTCCCTGACCCTCACCGCGCTCATCCGAAACTTCAAAGTCATAGTTGAAGTCGCTTTCATAGGATGAATAAAACGGCATGTGAAAGCCACTGGCTTCGCGATGAGCAGCCAGTTTGGCATAGGGCGCACGGCCGACTGTAATCATGCGGGCATCCCAGTTTCTTAGTTTGGAAAGATCACCAAGCTCTTTCATATAGCCAGTACAGACAGGGCAACCAACCTCCTGCTGCGGCCCGAACATAAAATGGTAGATGATCAGCTGGTGGGTGCCATCGAACAAGTCGGCAAAAGACATATCTCCGTTAGGACCCTGAAAGCGGTAGTCTTTCTCCATCTTTACCATCGGCAGACGGCGACGAAGCGCGTTAATGCGATCCTTTTGTTTTGTCAGCCACTTTTCTTCAGTCAGGAGAGCCGCCCGGGCTTCGTCAAACACTTCCCGGGACACGATGGGAGGGTGCACAATAGTTTCATCTTCCATAGTATTGACATCGTACATCAACACTTCTCTGGAACCGGTTGATGTATTTTCCGGGTACGAAGTGGCATGGAAATCAAATCTGCCCTGGCCGGGCAATACCGTGCAACCCTGATGATGTTGCTGCAATGCGTGGAACGCTGCCCCGATGACATCTGGGAAAGCGGCGGTCCTGAGCGGCCATTTTGGCGCATTGCTTATCACGCCGCGTTTTATACGCATCTCTACCTAATGCCAACGGAAAATGACTTCGTTGCATGGGAGAAACATCAATATGAAGCAACCTGTCTCTGGGAGCCGGACAGTAAGCCGCTACCTGCCTATTCAAAGGCAGATGTCATGGATTACATTCAGTCTGTTACAAGTGCGGTTAGCCAATATCTGGAAGCCATCGACCTGGATGCAGAATCGTCCGGCTTCCATTGGTACAACATCCCAAAACTGGATCACGTCCTCCTAAATCTCCGACACCTCGGTATTCACGTCGGCCAGCTACAGGAAAGGCTTTATGCCGAAGGCATCGACCTGGAATGGATTAGCCGGCGATAACGCAAGTGGCACATCGCCTAAGGTATTGTTATCTCCCGGCGATGTGCTCAATCATCCGCTTGAAGTCCGCCGTCCGGGAAATCGTCAGCTCACGCTTACGTAGCGCAACAAGCATCCCTTGCATCGACCCACCACGTGCATCGATATCGCCTGTCAACAACGCATCGGCATCCCGGTACGCCAGCCACGCACGCTGTGCCGTGAGCAACCTCGCCTTGCTTTGTTTGTCAAGTTTGCCGAGCAGCTGTTTGTACGTTGTGTTGAGGTTACGGTCGGCTTGTTCCAGAGCCGTTACCGCGCTTCGTGTCATTTCCAATTGAGTTTGCATATCGATAATGTACGCTGTTGCGTCAGTCATGTAAACCCGTATGCAAAAGGGTAGCGGAGAGGCGATCGGGCGGTTATTGTTGGAATGCGACGCTGTAAGCAGCTGTGGTTTTTGTGGGAGGCGGATGGAATGGATGACCGTGAGGCAGACAATGCCCTGATTGATGAGCTGGTTGAGCTTGGAATAAACCTTGAACGCCCTAGGGAGACACGCTTTCATTTCGTTTTTGACAAACAAACATCGGCCGATAACGTTTCCGCGCGGCTGTCCCCGGATGGCTACGAGTGCGAAGTCACCGAAATGAAGCCAAATATCGTTGTGAGGTTATTCAAGAAGTCAGAATGGCTGGTAACCGCAACAAAAGTGATGGTCGTCGACTGCTACATCATCAGTGAGCTACGAACGGAATTCAATGCCATCATGGCCGAAACGAATGGTGTCTACGATGGCTGGGAAGTGGAAGTCTTCCCTGAGGAACAGCACGCGCTTTAAGGTTTCTGCGGCTTAAATGGGAGATAGATGTCGCCATCACCGGCATCTAGTGTAAATCGCTTGGCAATCACACCTGTGGATGCTGCCTGATGTGGTATCGAAAACGACATCACGATGGCCTTGTTCCCCGGAGAATTATGTACTGCGATGCCATTTGTAAAGCGCCGCTGAAAGCTTCCATCTCGGATGCTGCGCCCCTTTTCCAAGGGTTTGCCAAGGTCACAATCCCAAAACGGGTACCAGTCATGTAAATGGTCAGGGGTTGGGAGTGGGTTTGGATCTGAAAACAGGCAATAGCCATCCGACATAGTTAGTGCAAGCGTCGTTGTTGCACGCATTAGTGCGACATCTGCGCGGGACTTCTGATACCAGGTCTCCAGACAGTTGATGCGTGGCTGCCGGACATTGTGTTCCGCCCACCGGAGTGTTTCCGCGATGCGTTTCCAGTCATCCGGAGCTTCCGTTTTGTAGCATTCCATGAACAACCCATTGATGAGCTTTGCGGAGCGGGGGACTTTTCGGTCATTGGCATTGACGAGGATGAGTGCAGCATCACTAATGCACTGACGGATATTGTTGAGGAGGGCAATACGGTCGTCATCGTCATCCCACCAGTCGAGCATGATGCCATCCACGATGCCTGTGTTGATGAGGGCTTTCGCCTGCTTGGCTATCTGGGCACGAAGTGCGGCTTGCGTGTAATCGATGAGAAAGTAGCCGCCTTCTTCCCAGCCCACGATGGGTTTGCCGTTCTTTGTCATCCACCACGGGTGACCATCCGGGAGGTAGGAGCTGTGCGCATCCCTATAGCGTAGCTCCGCGAGCAGCACGATATTCGGATTCTGTTCAAAGAGGCGCTGGCGAATGGATTTTGCTGCAGCGATGCTCTCAGGTTTAAACGATGTGGCAAGCCCGGGAAAGCGTTGATCCCAGCGGAGGCCAAAGAAGTCCGGGGCATGAAAGACGATGTCATGGCGGGCAACGCTGGTCCACTTTTCCTCACCTCTGATTTCTGCGGCGTTCCATGCCTGAAAGATAGATGGGAAGGTACGGTTGGCGATACGTTCGCGCTGGGATTCGAATGAACGTCGCGGCCTCCTGCGTCGAGGCCAAGACGATGTCGTGATCATGCAATCTAGTTTCTTCACAGGTGCACTCTACCGTGCAGAGTTCACACATTGAGAGTTATGTGACTCGATGGTTGCGGTCAGTAGCCCTTCGTCCCTGATGAGTTGAGTCTACCGACCGCAACCGCATATCAGGGGAGTCTACGTATCGAGAAGTGTACGCAGCATCCAAGCAGTCTTTTCGTGAACGGTGAGGCGTTGTGTTAGTAAGTCAGATGTAGGTTGGTCATTTGCCTCATTGGTTAAGGCAAATAAACTTCTCGCTGTTCTTGCCGTTGATTCTTGTGCCACGACGAGCTGCTTAATCATTTCATGGGCTAACGGAACCCCGTGAGGTTCGGCGATGGTCGTGAGTTTTTGAAATTCCGAATGTGTACCGGGACATGGAAAACCAAGACTGCGGATTCGTTCCGCTATCTCATCCAATGCAGTCCACTGCTCGGTGTATTGAAGCATAAACATATTATGCAATGTCGCAAATTGCGGACCTTTGACGTTCCAATGAAAGTTGTGTGTCATCAGGTATAGCATGTAGCTATCTGCTAGAAGCTTGGAAAGTCCATCAGCAATTCGCTTGCGAAGCGATTCCTCGATACCGATGTCGATTGTGTTATGCGTGGTCGTTTTTGTCACTTTTTGATCCTCCTACGTGATTCGAAGTTATGTCCATGTTTAAGAGGATGCTACGAATTTATACGGTTCATAGTGATCGACAGATTCGTGAAGTCAAGACCAAAGGTCCGTCGACAAATAGTGACTGATAGACAGACCACTACGGTCTGATTACCCGTGAGGTGATGCGAACTTGAGCACTAAAAATGCCCGTCCGAAGAGGGGCTTCTACATCATGAAAACGTGGATGGGTCGTAAAGGACTCGAACCTGTGACCCGCATACATAAATTGGATTCATTGACTTTTACGTTCTGGTTAGGTCTGGTGTATCGCAGTTGTTTTCTTGCTATGGTCAGCAGAAATTCATTGCACTGCCTATTTGGTACCATCAATGCCTGAGTCCGTGAAAGTGGGCACAACCATGATTTCAAGTAGGGCATGGCAATATTGTTGAAGTGGATTATGTTGAAAATCATCAAATTTGCGGTGCTTACGGCGAAATATTGCACAAATACAAGTGTTTTTACATATTTGGAAAAAATCAACTGTCACGTATCATGCCAACAGCTGAGTAATACGAGCGTTTTGTGCGCTTGACGCTCTGGGATTTGAACTGCTTTTGTCGCGATTGCGACCTAAATATGATTCTTACACGGAAAGGATAAACACAAAATGGATACCAAACGAAATATTGTAACTTTCGCAACTGTCCTTATGGTTGCCACAGTTTGCGCCGCTGCGAATGCACAATCAACACTTTATACACAGAGTGTTGTAACGAATGCTGGAGCAGGCGCTGGCGGTGCTGACTTTAGCTTAGCTGGAAGTAGTTTTGGTCAGAGTCTTGCGAGTAGTTTCAATTATCGTATTGCTTCCGATTTTGTTCTGAGCTCAGATGCTTCCGTCTCGTCCATCATTTTCCAGGCTTACCAAACAAATTCTGGAACAGCAACGAGTCCGTTCAGTGGAATCGACGCGAAAATTTGGAATGGACGCCCTGGAGACGCTGGCGCATCGGTAATATTCTCATCCACGACTCTTGGAACAAACAGCTTTGCAAATCTATACCGAGGAAATGATTCGAGTAACACTCAGCGACCAGTATTCGATGTCGAGGCATTGTTTTCTGGTACAAACCTTACTGCAGGCACTTATTGGCTTGACGTGTCGCTTTCGACGACTAATGGCGGTAACACATTCGCACCTTTTGTTGGAGGTGTAGCACTAGGAGAAACCAGTCTGCAATACGATAACGGATGGAAAGTGCTTGGCGATAATGTCAATGCGTACGAGTTTGGATTTACAGTCAAAGGGACGAACAACCTATCGGGCGGTGCTGTCCCGGAGCCTAGTGAATGGGCTGCAATTGCAATGTTTGCAGGCGGGTTGACCGGATTGGTTCTGCGGAAGAGACGCCTCAGCAATTAATTAAGCGGAACCCAGTCTGAGTCTTGAGTATAGACCCGGCCTCTGAGGCAGTGTATGTTTCAGAGGTCGAGTCAATAATTGAAGTCCCTGTGATAAGACCCTAGATGGATCTAGTCTCGATGTCATCACGCCACACGATCTGCGGCGGGGATTCGTCTCAATCTTGGTTGCAGCGAATGCGGACATAAAGACAATATCGGCACTGCTTGGACACGCTGACATCTCCACAACACTCAACATCTACGCACAGGCAAACACCAAGAAAAAAGAAGAAGTAATGGCGCAGATGGAGCTGCTTTTGCTCGGCGGTGAAAAGTCATCATCGGAACAAACTTCAAACCAGACAGCCTCAAAAAGTGCTGGTTTTCCCCTCAAAACACCCCTGACCCGCTGATTCGGAAAATCCTGAAGCGCCACAGTTGTGGTAAGTATTGTGGTAAGTCGGAAATCAGGAACTAAAAAAGCCCCTCCGGAGAGGGGCTTCTACATCCTGAAAACGTGGATGGGTCGTAAAGGACTCGAACCTGTGACCCGCTGATTAAGAGTCAGCTGCTCTACCAACTGAGCTAACGACCCACGCTTCAACTTGGATGCGGGTAGATATTACCCTGATGGGTGGCGTAGCGCAAGGAAATAGCATTCGCATTTCATCCGCAATTGCAGACACACAATGTAAACTTGCCCAATAATGACAAACAATCAAGCAGAATTTTTCCACGCCAATGGGTATCTCATCATCGAAGATGCCATCGACCCGGCGCATATTGAGATACTACGCAATATTATGCTTGCGGATGTCGACAAAATCCTTGCTCGCACGGATGCTCCGTTTAACTTCAATCGCGGGAATATCCAACAGGCGCCTCCGCCATTTGCGCCGTACCTGTTCGACGATGTCCTGTTCAACGACAACGTCATTGACATCGCTCAGCAAATCCTCGGTGGCCAAATCAAGAACAGCTTTTATTCCGGTAACACAGCCCTTCCCGGTGAACATCGGCAACCCGTCCATACAGATGTTCCTCACCCCGTTGCCGGCGGTCCCTACACACCGACTTCTATTATCGTGGTCAACATCCCCGTGGTGGACATGCATCCCGATAACGGCTCCATCCAGCTCTGGCCAACGACACACCTTGATACAAAATACGGAGGCGACACAGATGGCATCATCGAAAATGTTGATCTCGAACGCTTCCGCGCAACAAACCCGCCATTCCAGCCAGCGGTCAAATCTGGAACCATCCTGATGCGCGATATGCGGCTCTGGCATGCCGGGATGCCAAATCACACATCGAAGCCGAGGCCGATGATTGCGATGATGCTCTGGAATGCCGATGCGACAACATTTGGCGGTATCGAAGTCCCCGAAAGGTCTGTCCAATTCTTCCAAAACAAGCGTATCGAGACCGAGCTCGTTGTCATCCCGGATGAAAACTTTGATCACATCCGCCATGGTGAAAGTTACGGCGTTTAAGAATTAGTAAATCCCTGCGTTCAGACATCACGCTCGGTCATTTTCGGATGCACATAGGTAACATCGAAGCATGAAAATCCGACCGATTGCCATTGTGGCCGCGTGTTCTATTGTTGCCGGATGTAACCCTGCTTCTAAACAGCCTGCCCGGCCAGTCTTAACGAAAACAGCAGATGGACGTAATGAGCTCAAAGTCGGCTTTCTTCCAGTGACCTGCCACCTCACGTGCCCTGTAACCGACTTCGCCAGCAGGACAAGCAAAGACAATCGCTTTGCGAGTGAAAAGTATCTGGCCTGGCCCGATGTTGCAAACGCATTCAAGTCTGGTCGTCTGCAAGCCACATTTATGATTGCTCCCCTTGCACTCAAGCTGCAGGAGCAAGGTGTGAAATGCAAGATTGTGTATCTTGGCCACCGGGATGGCTCCACTGTCATGGTCCGCAAAGATGACACTTCCAAGGATTTGACGGGACTCAAAGGCAAGACCTTCGCGATTCCGAGTCGCTTCTCAAATCAATACTTGGTCATCCGGAAGTTAATGGAAGACCAGGGTCTCGGTGAAAACGACCTGAACTTTGTAGAACTCCCACCTCCCCAAATGCCGACGGCGCTTGCTGCAAAGAAAATCGATGCCTACTTCGTCGGCGAACCGCATGCCGCAAAGGCCGAAGTCACTGGCGTCGGACGCGTGCTTTATAAGGCAAAGGACATCTGGCCACAGTTTATTTCGTGCGTTCTTGTTGTGTCCGATGAGCTGATTACCAAGGAACCACAGGTCGTGAAGGACCTCGTCCGTGGGATCGCCGAATCTGGAGAGTGGGCAGAGACGCACCGTGATGAAGCTGCAAAGGTCGCGAGTCCTTATTATAAGCAGGATGAGAAGCTGATCAAGTTCGTTTTGAACGATCCAGGCCGCGTCAGCTATCGGGAACTTACACCCGGTGATGACGAAATGATGAAGATTGTCAACATGGCCGTTAAAGCCAAAATCATCAGTAAGCCTATCCCTGTCGCACAATTCCTCGACCGGCAGTTTGTGCCAAAGGATATTAAGGAAGCGACGGTTGACATGGCGGATGCTGGGAAATACCCGGCTAACTAGTCCAGTAAATACGAATGGACGGAAAAGCGGGCTGCGAATCTACGGTTCGTAGCCCATCGCTTTTAACACCGCCTTGGTTGCATCCACAACTCCCGATGCCGTCACATCCCTCGGACGTGGCACATCAATGCGTAGCTCATAAACAATCGAAGCCGGGCGCTCTGAAAGAACTAAAACCCTGTCCGCGAGCTGCGTGGCTTCCTCGATATCGTGCGTCACCAAAATGACAGTTCGTGGCTGATCATCCAGTAAACGACACAGCTCGCCGCGCATCTTCAACCGCGTCAGGTAATCAAGCGCACTAAATGGCTCATCCAGCATCAGGACATCCGTGTCCCCGCAGAGCGCACGCCCAATCTCAACACGCTGTCGCATCCCGCCGCTGAGCGAATGCGGATAAGCCTTCTCAAATCCCGCAAGGCCTATCCGTCCAATCATGTCCGCAACAGCTTTCCGACGCGCAGCTGCATCCAGCTTGGGTAAACCGAGCGCGAGGTTGCCTTCTACGGTCAGCCAGGGATAAAGACCATCCGCCTGATGCACGGTTCGCGTAGTTCCGGTGCGTTCCAGTAAACCCGATGTTGGCTTTAAGTAACCCGATAACAAGGACAATAGAGTCGATTTACCGCTACCACTCGGCCCAACAATCGCGACAAACTCGCCCGGCGAAACATCTAATTGAATGTCTTTAAGTACCGCTGTTGTCCCGTAAGAATGAGACAGCCCTTCAATGCGGATGCTTCCAGTGCTCATCGGTCATACCCCCAGCGAATCCCAGGCAGCCGCGTCAGGAACATCAATAAGCGATCACAAAGCATCCCCAAAAGTCCAATCGCAACCATCCCAACCAAAATCAAATCGAGCCGCAGCCCGTTATTGGCATCATGAATCAAGTAGCCAAGACCCGTGTTCCCGGCGAGCATCTCACCTGCAACCATCACAAGCCAGCACAGGCCCATCGCAACACGAAGCGTCGTCACAAGCTGCGGCAAGATTGCGGGAAAAATCACGCGAGTCAGGCGGTGAAGACCAAGGAGATCGTAATCCTGAGCAACGCGGAAGTAAACCTTGGGGATGCCCGCCACCGCAGCCATAGTCGACAGGGCAATCGTCGGAAGCGCCGCAATCACAATCAGAAAAATCACGGCTCCGTGACCAATGCCAATCCAGAAAATGGCGAAAGGGATCCACGCGAGTGGGGACAGCGAACGCAGAAAGTTCATCAACGGAAGCAATGCGAGACGCGCACCCAGCACCGTCCCAAGAACCATCCCAAGCGGCACGCCAACAACAACGCTGATTGCATACCCTGCTATAACGCGTGACAGGGATGCAAGTGTGTCACGGAGCAAGCTTCCGCTTGCAACTTCCTCACGCAGTCCAGTTAAAAACGCTGCAGGTGTCGGAAAGAACTGCTCTGACAGATACCCACGGGTGCTCGCCAGCCACCATAACAGTATCAAGGTGCCAAACGTCAACAGGGGATAGAGCCAGCTGTTGATTGAGTTCCGGATGTTTTTCGTGTCCAAAGCGCAAAAGTGTAGCACGCTGAAGTGCTTTTCTTGCCTGTTAGCCTTGGACCTACGTTTATGGATGCACGTTGAACACAGGGATAAATGGCAGCGGACATCCATTCGAAACCTGCCAAATATCCGATGGACATTCCCAAGCCATTTGATACCGTGGAGACATCATGCGTTTGAACAAAAGCATCGTTGCCTGTGTGGCCCTTGGCATCACTGTGCTTCCGCTTATCGCAACAACCACCGAGGCAAGCTCCGCCCGCTCGGATGAGCGTGCCCTGGATGCCATTGGCTACTTCTCAAAGACCCCAACGAACAAAGTTGAACGCCTTGATATGGCTATCAAAGCAGGGAAGAACCCGCTTACATACGACTCCAGATTTGGCTATTTGCCATCACTTCTGAAAACCCTCGGCATTAACGCAAGCACACAAAGCATGGTCTTTTCAAAGACATCCCTGCAGATCGCACATATCAGCCCGAGCAACCCGCGAGCCATCTACTTCTCCGATGACATTTACATTGGCTATATTCCCGGTTCTGACATTGTGGAAATATCTGTTGCTGATCCAGTCCTCGGTGGTGTGTTTTACACCTTCAAAAACCGGGGGAGCGGCGCACCGGCTCTAAAGCGACAAACCTATGAGTGCCTTCAGTGCCATGATGGAGCATTAACCAATGGCGTTCCCGGACATACAGTCCGCTCTGTTCACCCATACCCGGATGGACAAGTCGACTTCAGCAGCGGGACCCATATTGTGTCAGATACGACGCCATACTCTGAGCGCTTTGGTGGGTGGTGGGTAACCGGTAAGCACCTTGCTCTCAACCATGAAGGCAATGCCTTTGTCCGTGGAAGCGGTGGCATGGATAATCCGCTCCGGGCGAATCGGACACCCGAGAAACTCCCCGCCGGAATGATTGACCTCAAGGACTACATCGCCGGCACATCGGATGTCGTGGCACAGCTCATCCTCCAGCACCAAACCGTGGTCCACAATCGGATTACGGCAGTTACCTACGGCACGACGCTGGCTCTTGCGGATGATGCATCGATTGGTGAGTCCCTCGGAAACAAACCCGGCGAGCTCCTTGGAAGCACACTATCCCGGATTCGAAGCAGCTGTGACACACTCCTTGATGCGCTGTTTTTTGTGGATGAAGTTCCATTACCGGCACCCATCGATGGCAATAAGCGCACAGTCATCGACTTCGTTAAACAGGGACCACGGGATACGAATCAGCAGACACTGCGCCAACTTGACTTGCGAACACGCCTATTTCGCTATCGCCTGAGTTTTCTGGTGCACTCGGATGGTTTCCGTCAAATGCCTCCACAGGCACGTTCGTATTGCTGGATACGCATCAAAGCTGCCCTCGAAAATGCAGATGATCGCCTTACGGCAAAGCTGGATGTTAGCGAACGTAAGACGATCCGTGAGATCCTACTGGCCACTGAACCGGAATTTCGCAGCGCATCCTCCAACCTGGATGATTGGAAACCAGTTGGACACAGAATTAAGTGATGCCTTAACGAACAGCCCATCAAGGTATACTCAGCCTACTTTGTGACAATGTTCACAAACCCTGTTATCCAGATGGCTCAATCAAACGTAAACAACCCGCTACCGGCACCGCAGCAAAAGCACGCGTATGTGCAGGATATGTTCGATGCCATCGCTCCGCGCTACGATCTCCTAAACTCTGTGCTGAGTATGCGCCTGCACCACGCGTGGCGGGATGCAACCGTGAAGGCGCTGCGACTCTCCGATGGTTCTATTGCACTCGATATCTGCACGGGTACCGGTGACCTGGCATTTGCTCTCAGTCGCGCGTGCGGTCCGTCTGGTGTCGTGGATGCATCGGATTTCTCAGAGGGAATGCTCTCGATCGCGCGGACGAAGGTTACGCCAATAGGCGGTGCGCCTGTTACTTTTGCGCAGGCGGATGCACAGAAGCTCCCCTATAACGACGGTACTTACGATGCCGTTACTGTCGCCTTTGGAATGCGAAATGTAGCCGATATCACCGCTGGTATCGGGGAAATGGTACGCGTCGCGAAGTCCGGCGGGCGTATAGCAATCCTCGAATTCAATCAGCCGACAAAAGCATGGTTCCGCGTGCTGTATCGCTTCTACTCGTTTCGCATCCTACCTGTTATCGGTGGCATGATCAGCGGACGAAAGTCGGCCTACGCCTACTTGCCGGCATCCGTGGATGCTTGGCCAAGCCGTGAAGAGCTTACGATGCATATGAAGAAAGCCGGATGCAACTCGGTTACCGTGACTGACTTTTTGTTTGGAGCGGTTGCGCTACATATTGGAGTCAAAGCATGAGCGTGAAAATCGCGGCGGATGCGATTATCGCACCGATACACGCCGAGCTGGATGCCGTTGAAGCGTGCATGTCCCGTGAGATTCTGTCTGAAATCCGAGTGGTACAGGCGGTCAGCGGGCATACACTTTTTGCCGGTGGGAAACGACTGCGCCCGGCAGCCGCGCTTCTTTGTGGGAATGCACTTGGCCGCCGCAAGCTGGATGAGCGCGCCGTTGAGGCCGCCGCCGCCGTCGAGCTGATTCATATGGCATCCCTGATGCACGATGACGTCGTCGATGATGCAGGAGCGCGCCGTGGTCGGCCAACCGCGGGTGCTGTTTATGGCAATGGCCTAACGATTCTTGCCGGAGACTACCTGCTCGCCAAGTCCATCCACATCCTGGCTCGGAATGATCAAAACCTCAACCTGATTCGGCTGTTTGCTGGGGTTACAGTCGGGATGACTGAGGGGGAAGTCCTACAAGCCAGCGTCTCCGGAGACATCACCATCCCTGTCTCCACCTATGAAGATGTTATTGAACGGAAAACAGCCCGGTTCATCGCTGGCTGCTGTGAAGCCGGTGGGAGAATCGGTGGCGCAACCGAATCCGAGGCGGAAGCGTTTCGGATGTATGGTCATCATATTGGGATGGCATTCCAAATCGCAGATGACCTTCTCGACCTTACGGGAGACCCGGACAAGACCGGGAAGCCTGTCGGGACAGACCTGCGGGATGGCCGCGTTACGCTGCCTCTGATTTATGCGCTTGAGACGATGGATGATGTTTCGCGGGATGCCTTTGTTCAAGCGCTTGGGCGTGACACCCTCACGGATGACGATATCGCTGAAGTCGTTGCAATCCTAAAGGCTCAGGGAGCGATTGCCCGGACGTGGAATGCTGCGCGTGGGCATGCTGCGTGTGCGCAGGATGCGATTGGTTTTCTCCCGGATGGCCCATGTAAGGCTGCGTTAATGATGCTGGCTGACTACAGCATCACGCGCCATGAGTAGGCTGCAGGGCTAATCCCCTTCGAGGTTCAGTCGTTGTTGCCAGCGTTCCGGGACGGGGACGCCCTCATGTCGAAGGAGCCAGGCCTTGCGGTCGAGGCCACCCGCATACCCGTGTAGACCTTGAGAACCAACAACACGATGGCATGGAATCAGCAGCCAAATTGGATTCGCGCCGTTAGCTGCACCAACGGCACGCATCGCTCCCGGATTTCTGAGCAACTTTGCAAGCGCGCCATAAGTCGTTGTGGAACCGTAGGGTATTTCTTGCAACGCATCCCAAACCTGCAGTTGAAAGGTTGTTCCCTTCGGAGACAGAGGAACTGTGAACCGTTTTAGCTCGCCACGGAAGTAGGCATTCAGCTCATCCACAAGCTGCTGCGCGGCTACATTGTCGGTAGGGAGATCTAATAACGTTTCGCCCGGAATTGCATCGCGGATGGAAAAGCGAGTCACGGCACCTGCGTCATTTAAACTGCATGTAGCGACACCGACAGGAGTTGCGACTTCAAATTTACAGCTCATACCCGTACACTGTACTTCATGAGCATCAATGATGATTTGACAAATGTGGATAACACGATAATCAGACTCCATACGGAAACTGGCAAGGCATGGGATGAGGCATCCGTGCAATATGTTCGCGAGCTTGATGCGGCAGTCGACAAACTCAAGGCAGGCATTCCCAACTTGCTCGAACCTGAGATCGGGCACTTGACACGCTTGTTGTCCAATGGTGGGGATGTTCTTCATGTCCAGTGCGCGGGTGGCACTGACACCCTTTCTCTGCTCCTGGTTGGGGCATCCAGTGTCACCGGGACAGATATCTCTCCAAATATGTTGGCGGTTGCGGAAGAAAAAGCTGCCCGCCTAAATCTGGATGCCGACTGGGTGTTGGCAGATACAGCGCACCTCCCGGAATCACTGCATCATCGCTTTGATCTGGTTTACACCGGTCGTGGGGCGCTCAACTGGTTGATGGACATCGATGTCTGGGCGAGGAATGTCTGCGCCTGCGTGCGACCGGGTGGACATTTATTCATTTTCGAAGGACATCCACTCGACTGGATTTGGGATGAACGCTCCGAGACGCTCGCAATTCACCCGGACTATGGTGGCTACTTTGATCAAAATATCGCATCCGAAGCTGAGTGGCCGACATCGTATATCGATGCAGATGCCCAACCCGATGCCGGCTGGTCGACAAAACATGAGCGTCAGTGGACACTCGGGGATGTCGTAACGTCCGTGGCAAAACAGGGGCTGATTATCGAGGTCCTCTCGGAACACCCGGATTACTACTGGACCGCGCATCCGCACCTGACCGGGCTCGCACGCACACACCTCCCGCACACCTATGTGCTGATAGCCAGAAAGCCTTCTGCATAATGGAGATAGTTCAGATCGAAGGTGAGGCTTACATTGATGCTGTGGCACAGCTTATTAGCATGGCTCACCCAAACTATCCGCTGACGGTTGATGATCACCGCGAGTACAAGCGCTTCAACGATGACATGTTCCGGCGTGAATGGGTTGCGATTGACGATTTCGGATGTGTTTGCGGCTACGCGATGATTTCTCAGAATCACCATGAATACACCGAACGGAAGTATGACATCGAGCTGGTGGTAACGCCTGAGAAGCGCGGACTGGGCATCGGTGCTCGACTTTATGGCCAGCTGTACGCCACTGCTGTTGAACAACGCGCCATCGGTGTTCGCTGCTATGTGGACACGGCAGATCGTACCGGGGCTGATTGGGCATCTGCTCGCGGTTTTGAACGAACACTGGTCTGCTGTGATGTTGTGCTAGATGTACCCGCTTGTCAGCTGCCCAGTGAACCTGAACTGGCTGACATAGCCAACAACCTTGGTATCCGTGTTTCAACCTTTGCTGCCGAAATGCAAACGGACCCGGATGCGCCACGTAAATTTCATGCTCTTTCGTCTAAAATCCGGCGGGATATACCGGGCCCGGATGTCCTGGAGGATGTTCCATTTGAGCAGTTTGTGAAGTCACTGGATTCGCCGAATCGTCTGGGGGATGCTCAATTTGTTGCAATCCGCGGTGGTGAATGGATTGCGATGTCAACGCTTTGGCGGCGCGGCGCGGATGATGTCCTCCAAACGGGAGCGACGGGCGTTGTGCGAAATGAGCGTGGCAAGGGAATCGCGAAGCTGCTGAAACACCACGCAGTGCACTACGCCAAGCGTCGGGGGGCGCCGCAGATTATCACTGACAATGCGGAACAGAATGCCCCGATGCGGGCGATCAATCAACAGCTTGGCTTTGTGGCGTTGCCTGAAACATGGTTGATGGAAAACGCGCTGTAGGGGTTGATGAGTGGGGCAGAATGCGTAGTCATTTACCGTCATTGGTTTCGTAGGGGCAGGCCTCTGTGCCTGCCCGCGAACATATAGATGGTCTTGCTTGTCGGTCTCACGAGGCTTGGAATTCTGTTGCATCTCACAAAGTCTTCGCAATGAGATGGCATGCCGCGTCCGCCCGTTGCGGTGGAAGACTTCGCATAATTGAAAAATCCACCCGGCAGGAATCGAACCTGCGATGTGGAATTCTGGCATCAATAAGAAAAAACAAAATCCCCACTCATTCAACAAGCGGGGATTGAAATACGAAGAAATCCACCCGGCAGGATTCGAACCTGCGACGTGGAAGTCTGGCATCAATAAGAAAAAAACAAAATCCCCACTCAGTTAACGAGCGGGGATTGAAATATGAAGAAATACACCCGGCAGGAATCGAACCTGCGACCAATTGCTTAGAAGGCAACTGCTCTATCCGCTGAGCTACGGGTGCATCGCACACATTCTACCGAATGTCTTTTCGTGAGGCGTACAATAATCCCATGTCTAAGCGCCTCTTGCTCATCGATGGCTATTCACTGCTCTTTCGCGCCTTCTTCGCGATGCGGGCACTGACCAACAGCAAAGGCGAACCAACCAATGCACTGTTCGGGTTGACGAATATGCTCATCACGCTTATCGAGCGTGAAAAACCCGATGTCATGATTTGCGCGTGGGATGCACACGCGGCGACATTCCGACATGACGCCTATCCTGACTATAAAGGGCATCGTCAGGAGACACCGGATGACCTGAAGCTCCAAGCCCCGATGGCCCGGCAGCTTGTCCTTGCCTTTGGCATCACGCCTCTCGAAATCCCGGGCTACGAAGCAGATGACATCATAGGGACGCTCGCCGTCCGCGGGCAGCAACAAGGCTACGATGTCCTGATTGTGACAGGGGATTCCGACAACCTTCAGCTCGTCCGGGATGGCATTTCGGTCATGATTACTGTCAAAGGTGTCACCGATACGGTTGTTTATGACCACGACAAAGTCGTAGAACGCTATGGCCTTACGCCTGTTCAGCTCGTCGATTACCGTGCCCTCAAAGGCGACAGCTCAGATAACATCCCGAATGTCCCAGGCGTCGGCGAGAAAACTGCAACCGCACTACTTCAGAAGTACGGCACGGTTGAAAATGTCATGGCGAATGTCGACAACATCGACAAGCCCAAGATCCGCGAGTCGATTCGGGAACACCTCCACCAGATTCCAATGGCAAGAATGCTTGCCGAGATACATAAAGATGTACCTCTGGACTACAACCTGCCAGCAGTGGAATCAGCCGGGCCATTCATGCTGCAAACGGATGCCCTGGTCGCATACCTTGAGCGCCTCGAGTTCCGCACGCTGCTCAAACGCGTGCCCGGAGCCAAAATCGCATCCACTCCGACCCTGACAAGTGGAGCATCCATTGTCAGTGACAGTAAACCGGATGTGGATTACTCCGCGGTTCCGGATGGCAGCGAGGACGACAACAGCGCGGCGGCGGCACCGCGGGATGTCACCATCACCGATGACATTTCAATCCTGGCGACCTGGGCAGGAAAACCTGTTGCAGTCCGCGTTGCCGCTGGACCTGGTGCATCGCTGGATGCTCCCATCTACGGAATCTGCCTCGCAGATGGCAGTGGAACCGCTCTGCGTGTTAGTGCGCCACTTGAAGAAGTGGTTGACACAGGACTTTTTGGCGGGAGCACGGCCGCTGCTGTCATCGACACTGCGGTCAAAGCATTTCTGGAAGATGCCAATCAACCAAAATCCGTCCACGATGCCCGTGGCACGCTGGTCCTTCTTACACGCCTTGGAATCCATCTAGAGGGCTTGGTCTTCGATGCGGAGCTGGCTTCGTACCTCCTGCAGGCTGGACGAAGGAGCGGCTACGCCGTCCACGATGTTGCTGCGTTCTTCGGTGGTATCCAGCTTGAGCGGGCACCGGATGCCAAAGAACTCAAAGATATTGGCACAGCGGAGCGCATGGAAATCGCACTTCGGAACGCGTCGCGGGCCGCCGATGCCATCGCTGCCCTCCAGCCTACGATGGATGAAAAGCTCAAATCTGCTGAGCTAACGGACTTAATGCGCACTATGGAACTTCCACTTGCGCCAATCCTTGCGGAAATTGAGTGTATGGGAATCTGCCTCGACAAGGAAGAAATGAAGCGTCAGGCTGCCGTCATGGGGGAACGGATCACCAAACTGGAGGCCGAGATTCATGAGCAGGCTGGAGAGAAGTTCAGTATTGCGAGTCCCAAGCAGCTTCAGCATATTCTGTTCGAGAAAATGGGTGTGCCGAGTGGGAAGAAGACAAAGACAGGTTATTCAACGGACGCTGATGTCCTTGAAGAACTTGCGCCAAACTACCCGATTGTGGCCAATATTCTGTCGTACCGAGAGCTGACCAAGCTCAAGAGCACCTATGCGGATTCGCTACCCGAGCAGGTCCGCGCGGATGGTCGTATCCACACAACGCTACACCAGACCGTGGCTGCGACAGGAAGACTTAGTTCAAGTAACCCTAACTTGCAGAACATTCCCATTCGGACGGAAGTTGGACGGGCACTGCGTAAGGCCTTCGTCGCCCCCGCGGGCAAAGTGTTACTAAGCGCTGACTACTCCCAGATTGAGCTCCGTATCTTTGCACATGTTGCTGAAGATGAAGAGTTACGCGCAGCATTCTGGTCCGGTGAGGATATCCATGTCTACACCGCAAGCAAGGTCTACGGAGTGGAGCCGGCGGATGTCACCAAGGACATGCGCCGCGCAGCCAAAACAGTCAACTACGCGGTTCTCTACGGCATCTCTGACTTCGCGCTAGGTCGCCAGCTCAAAATGTCAAGTGGGGAAGCCAAAGCGCTGAAAGCCGGATACTTTGAGCGGTTCCCGGCAGTCCGAACTTGGCTGGATACAACAATTGCCTTTGCGCGCGAACATGGCTATGTTCAGACCCTCGATGGTCGCCGGCGCTGGATACCGGACATCAACAGCCGGGTCTTCCAGTTCCGTCAGGCAGCTGAACGTGCCGCGGCAAACATGCCAATCCAAGGATCAAGTGCTGACATCATGAAGCGGGCGATGATTGATACGGCCAAGATGCTTAGCACTACAAATCTGCCAGCGACGTTATTGTTGCAGGTTCATGATGAGCTGCTCTTTGAAGTCGATGCCGGTGCGGCGCAGGATCTCGCTGGACACGTGAGAACCTGTATGGAAGGTGCTGCTAAGCTGTCGGTCAATTTGGATGTCGATGTAAAAACGGGACTCAACTGGGCCGAAACAATGCCTCTGGATGTCGCTGACTAACCGCACATTGGCCGCGATCACTGCCACATCAGGTGGTAGTTTCTGTTAGCCTTTGGGCCGCTTAGCAGCAATCTGAAACGGATTCATCCCGGTACTAATCGTGAATGGAATTACGTAAAAATACGTGGATTTCATATTGACAAATCACTTAATTAAGGTTTCCCGAGGCACTGAATTGACATCGCTTCCCATGTGCTGGAACGACAACAAATGCCCCCAATTTTTGGGGGCATTTTTGGTGCACTAAATACGCTGATATCGCTTGACTTGCAGCGTAACCTCCGCCTATAATCCCGAACGCGCTCACTCTTAACACAATATCTAGGGGCAACCTGCTGGCTACGTAACTAGATATTGATTATGACGTAGATGCGCCATTTGTTAGTTGTTGATAGGAAGTGCTGTAGATGACGACGATTCCGACGAAGAACAAGACCACCAGAGTTGAGCTCGGAGCGAAGATTTTCGAGCTTGATGAGGCCAAAGCCGTAGAGGCTCTCCAGGCGAAACGTGTGATTAACGGTCGGGAAACGATGACGTTCAATCTTTTGCCACTTAAGTATCAGTGGGCGTACGAAATCTACCGCAAAATGAAGGCGAATCACTGGGAACCGGAAGACATCCCGATGCAGCGTGATATTGAGCAGTGGCGCTCGGAGACAGCACTCTCAGATATCGACCGTTGGATTCTGCGGATGGCCGTCGGTTACTTCAGCGCGGCAGAAGGCATCGTTGGCGACAACATCCAGCACGTTGTCCGCGAGCTCGTGACTGCAAGCGAAATTAAGTTGGTCCTCGGTCGACACGCACACGAAGAAAATATCCACGCAGACAGCCTGCTTTACATGATTTCGTCGCTTGGCTTGAACCCGCATGAGTGCGAGGCGATGTTTGAAGACATCCCGACGATTAAGAAAAAGAACGAGTTTGTAAGTCGCATTTCAAAGTCCCTTCGCCGAGACCTTGATCTGTCGAACCAAGAGAATCAGCGTCTGCTTGCAAAAAACATTTTTGTGTTCGGGCAGTGCATGGAAGGTACCCAGTTCTACGGTCTCTTCGGGATGATGCTTTCCTTGTATCGTCAGGGCAAGTTTCCTGGTATCGGCATGATGTTCCGCTACACCCTGCGCGATGAGTCAAACCACATTGAAGTCTTCCGAAATCTCTTCATTGCATTGATTCAGGAGAACCCGGAGCTCTGGACCGTTGAGTTTAAGCAGGAACTGACGGACCTGATGAAAGAGGCGGTTGCTCTCGAGAAAGAGTTCATCCGGGATTGTCTGCCTGTGGCGGCGCTTGGACTGTCATCCGAAGAGTTCGAGACGTATATCGACTACATCGCTGATCGTCGCCTCGAGGGTGTTGGTCTCGACCCATTGCATGCCGGATTGGTCAATCCGTTGCCATGGCTCGCCGAGCTTATGGATATCCGCAAGGAACAGAACTTCTTCGAGGGCCGTGTCACGGAATATCAGAAGTCGAGCTCACTGAGCACCGTGGATGATGATGACCTCTAAGGCTTGTGTTTCCGGATAACGGATTTCAACAGAGTATGTGGGTAGTGGTGGGCCAGTGGCCCGGGTTTTCTGGAGCAGTGGTGAGTTAATGGCAACAAGATCGAATCTTCCTGAGATACTGCGTGACCTCGAAGTCAAAAAGGTCGTCGAGACAAATGGACGGCCACAGATAAATTGGGCAACGCACCTCAGCGTTGCACAAGAGATCACGGATGCGGGTCACGTTAAGGTGCTTGGTGAGGGTGCGGATGGCGGCGTAAGCCTTGCGCGCGTTGCCCAGCTCGTGGGAGATGCACTTGCAAATGTCTACGTTGCCCGGGGCCTCGATGTCGACACGATCACAAACCGTGAGTTCGTTACAGGCGTTGCACGGGGCGTCGCCGACAGAATCGCATCGGTTGCGCACGAAACCCAACAGATTCGCCTGTCCGAGTATGACTTATCGGTCCTCACGGAAGCGGTGCTGATTGAGCGTGGCTCATTTGATGTAGCGAAGAGTCTGGTGATGCAGCGTGCAACGCTTCCTTATGGTCGTGGAGTTGTTGCAGATCTTCGGTTGATTCGCCGTAATGGCCAGGTCGTACCTTGGAATGCGGACAAAATCGAAATCGCCGTTAGGAAGGCATTCCTGAGCCTCCAGCTTGACTCCGAGCAGGCAATCGAAATCGCCGAGAAAGTGACTCATCGTGTTCGAACGCTGGGTCGGTCGTACGTTTCTATCGAAACGGTTCAGGATCTGGTACAGGAAGAGCTGATCCTGTCCGGGCATATGAAGGTTGCCGAGCACTACATTGTTTATCGTGCACAGCGTGCGCTGCTGCGTGCGCAGGAGCAGGCGATGCTCGCGAGCGGTGACAATGCACAGGTTTCATTGCTGTCGGTTACAGAACCGGATGGTTCGCTCGTGTTCTGGGATGGCGAAGATCTCCGGGCCCGGATTGAGTTTGCGCGTATCGGGCTTGATCTTGCCCTGACATCCGCTGAGATTGAAGCTGAGCTCCTCCGCTCTGTACGACCGGACATCTCACGCGGCGACCTTGAAAAGACCATAATTCTCAATGCTAAGGCATTGATGGAGCGGGATGCCGACTATGCAAAGTTTGCTGGTCGCATACTATTGTCCTTTATATATGAGGAAAGCCTTGGATGGGATATTGTCCGTGATGGTGTGTCCGGTCTGCAATCAGCACACGCAAAGGCGCTGCGTCCATCCCTCGAGCGGATGGTAGAGATTGGACGTCTCGCCAATGACATCCTGAATTATGACATCGAGCGCTTGGCGATGGCATTGGATCCATCCGCCGACCTTGACTTCGACTATCTTGGGCTTCAGACGCTGTACGATCGCTACCTCATTACGGATAAGACAGGTAATCGCAAACGTCGTATCGAGACTCCGCAGCTGTTTTGGATGCGTGTTGCGATGGGGCTTTTCCGTGAGGAGCCAAATCAGCGGGAAGAGCGTGTCATCGAACTCTACAATATGTATAAGAGCCGACGATTCTGCTCATCGACACCTACATTGTTCAACTCGGGAACCCTTCGCTCACAGCTGAGTTCCTGTTACTTGTACAAAGTGGATGATTCCATCGAGTCCATCATGATTCGTGGAATCGCTGAAAATGCATTCCTCTCTAAGTGGGCAGGTGGCCTCGGGGGCTCATGGACGGCTGTTCGCGGTACCGGTGGCTACATTCAGGGTACCAATGGCGAAAGCCAAGGGGTTATTCCATTCCTCAAGATGCACAATGACCAGCTGGTCGCGGTTAATCAGGGGGGTAAGCGTGCCGGTTCCGGATGTGCCTATCTCGAAGTCTGGCATAACGACATTATCGACTTCCTTGAGCTTCGAAAGAACACAGGGGATGAGCGTCGCCGAACGCACGACATGAACACTGCGAACTGGATTCCAGACCTGTTCATGCAGAGGATGGAGGCACGCGGGTCCTGGACACTTTTCCGCTCCTCCGATGTTCCTGACCTTCATGACCTGTATGGAGCCGCATTCGCAAAGCGGTATGAAGAGTACGAAGCATCTGCTGCGCGTGGCGAAATCTTTGGCAGGAAAATGGAAGCACTCGAGCTGTGGAAGTCCATGCTCAAGATGATTTTTGAGACGGGGCATCCATGGATTACCTTCAAGGATCCGTGTAACCTGCGCAGTCCTCAGGATCACGTTGGCGTTATCCACAGCAGTAACCTATGCACCGAGATTACGCTCAATACATCCGACGAAGAGACCGCGGTGTGTAATCTTGGCTCGGTGATTCTTGATAATCACCTGCTCTCGGATGGCTCTTTGGACCATGCCAAGCTCCGCGAAACAATTCGTGTGGCGGTGCGTGCCCTTGACAATGTCATTGACATTAACTACTACCCGACAGAAGCAGCGCGACGCTCTAACTTACGGCACAGACCAATCGGTTTGGGTGTAATGGGGTTGCAATATGCCCTTTACAAGCGTGGAATTGCGTTCGCATCGGATGAGGCAGTTGAATTCAACGATGAAGTGATGGAAGCGATAGCGTACTACGCATACGAGGCAAGCAGTGACCTTGCAGCCGAACGTGGTACATATAGCACCTACAAAGGCAGCAAGTGGGACCGTGGGCTGATGCCGGCTGACACCCTGGAGATTCTCGAGCGTGAGCGCGGCGAAACGATCGATGTTGCACGCGGTGGAAAGCTGGACTGGGAACCTTTACGTCAAAAGATTGCCAAGCAGGGAATGCGAAACTCAAATGTTCTGGCAATCGCCCCAACAGCCACGATTGCAAACATCATGGGAACAAGTCCCTGTATCGAGCCGATGTACAAAAATCTGTTCGTGAAGAGTAACCTTAGCGGTGACTTTGTGGTCCTCAATCCGTTCCTTGTGAAAGACCTGAAGGGCCTCGGCTTGTGGACGGCGAAGGTAATCGATGATCTGAAGTACTTTGATGGCGATCTCGAAAGCGTTGAAGGTGTACCCGAGACAATTAAAGAACGCTACCGGACTGCATTCCAGATTCCATATGAGTATGTCATCGATGCAGCTGCACGACGTCAGAAGTGGATAGATCAGTCACAGTCGGTCAACCTTTTCTTAGGGTCACCAGATATGAAAGCGCTTTCGCATATGTATCGAAGGGCATGGAGGACGGGTCTGAAAACGACGTATTATCTCCGGACCCTTGGTGCGAGCAACATCGAGAAGGCAACGGTTGCCGTCAAGCGTAACCAAAGCACGGATACCCAGTCAGAAGAGCTCAAGGTCTTTACTCCGGAGGAGAAGGCTGCGTGCAGCATTCAGGCGATGTTAAACGGTGAAGTCTGTGAGGCGTGCCAGTAATGTAACGTGATGCGACCGGGTCATTCGACCCGGTCGTGCTTAATTGTAAACGTTATGACGGCTTCTTCCAGCATTCCAGAGGGATTAAGCCCGCATTATTACGGGCAATCTCTGCCGAATGTGTATAATGCTAACCGTTGCGGTGCAAAAGTACCCACCAAATAGGACAATCGCCCTGTGTTGACACCCCGTGCATTAGAAGACCTTTGGAGCCGATTCAAAAATCGTGGCGACCAGCGTGCACGCGGTGCGATTATTGACAACTACACCTACCTGGTAAAAATCACTGCCGGCCGTGTCGTCGCAAACCTTCCACCAAATATGGATCGTGATGACCTGATTACGGCAGGGTCCATGGGGTTGATTAAGGCAGTTGATCAGTTCGATAGCGGTCGACAGGTCAAGTTCGAAACGTACGCGATTGCGTTGATTCGCGGCGCTATTCTTGAGAGTCTGCGGGAAGATGACTGGGTTCCTCGCTCTGTTCGCGAGCGCAGCCGTAATCTTAGCCGCACGATGGTCGAGCTTGAGCGCGAGCTCGGGCATGCTCCAACGGAAGAGCAGATCGCAGAACGCATGGGCATCTCCACTGAAGAATATGCCCGTATCGTGTCAGATGTTGGCCGTGGTGCAGTCACATCGCTTGAAGATATCCTCGTCGGCTCCGGTGGGGATGGAGAATCGCTTCACGTCGGTGATATTCTGCCGGACACCGCCGCAGGTCCAACGGACGAAGTCGAAATGCGTGAGCGCGTACGTCAGCTTGGCATTTCAATTGACCGATTGCCTGAACGTGAGCGATTAGTGATTGCGTTGTACTATTACGAAGGACTCACATTCAAGGAAATCGGCAAGGTCCTCACCGTATCCGAGAGCCGCGTCTATCAGCTGCATACACAGGCCGTAATCCGAATGCGTGGATATCTCGGACGCGATCGGGACTTGTTCCGCGAATCCTGACGATGGTGTCGGTATTTGCCTGGCGGTAGTGAGGGGTGCAAATGGCTCTGTATTTGACAATCGCTGCGGTGCATCTTGCGATCGGTTTACAAACCGATGCGACGGCATCACCATCTGAACTCTTCCAACGCGCCCGTACAGCCTATACGCAGGGTGATAGTGCTACTGCCCTTACTCTCATGGAAAAGGTTGTGGCAGCTGAGCCAAAAAACGGTGATGCACTTGGATGGCTGGGGTTTTTGTTTTTACGATCCGGTGATGCAACGAAGGCGGTTCCGGTACTTGAACGTGCAGTCGTACTAAAATCTGGTTCTGCAGATATCGCGACCAATCTGGCAAATGCGTTACAGAGTTTGCCCACGAGAACACCCGCTCAGCAGGTACGCATCCAACAGCTGTTTGAAACCGCAGTGAAAATCAATCCGTCTGCGAGCGAAGCGTATACAGGTCTTGGGTTTGCTGCATTTCGTCAGGGCGATTATGCGAAGGCGCTGATCGCATTTCGTCGTGTCACCGAGCTGAAGCCAGCGGATGCCACAGGGCACCTGAACCTGGGCCTCGCTTACGCTAAGCGAAATCAGGATGCTGATGCTTTAACGAGCTGTAAGCGGGCCGTCACCATTAGTCCAAAGTTAGTCGCTGCATGGATATCAATCGCTCAGCTGGAGCTGAAGGCTGGCAAGGCGTCAGGAGCTATCACGGCATCCACGAAGGCGCTGGATATAGAGCCGCGCAATATTGATGCCCTTCTGGTACAGGCGCAGGCGGCAGTTACTGCAAAACGAGATGACCTGGCACAGACAGCATATGGGGTGATTGCTGACATATATGCATCTCCGGATGCGCCAGCATCACAGAAAGCTGATGCATCGCCGCGCTACAACCAGGGCGTCATGCTGGTACGTCTCAATAGATTGGCAGATGCTCTGGCTGCGTTTGAACTGGCGGCACAGATTGACCCGAAGCATGCTGACACGGCTCAGAATATTGGTACCGTACTTTTTTCTCTCGGGCGGTATGCCGAGGCATTGACAAAGTTTCAAGCGGCAGCGGACCAGGATCCGAAGTCCGCGGCAAAGTGGCGCAATGTCGCGTTGGCCGCACGCAAAACCGCTGATGCATCCGTTGAGATCGGTGCACTCCGAAAGGCCGTAGCGCTGGACACGACCGATATTGTTAGCCGGCAGCTCCTTGCTCCTGTGTTGGCTAACTCAGGTCGCTCCGCAGAAGCGATAGGACTTTACCGTCAACTCGGCACACTTCAGCCCAAGAGTGCCGCTCCATTGGTGGCGATGGCGACGCTTCTCATGAAGCAGGATCAGCTGGATTCAGCACTGACTGCCCTTAAGGATGCAACAGGACGGGAACCCGGTAATGCAATTGCCTGGAATAACCTGGGCGTTTTGTATGAGCGACGTGGTCAGATCAACGATGCTATAGCATCCTACAAAGCTGCACTAAAGGCCAATCCATCCGATGCAGACGCGAAGGCAAATCTAGCGCGATTCGGTAAGTCCACTACCGGAACAGCCAAGCCATAAGCCGAAAGAACACAAATGCCTTTTGTCATTCTCCTTGCCAACCAGGACAAGGTGGCTGCTGCCGATACGTTGGTTCGCGTTAAGTCTGAGCTCGAGAGGCATTCTATTGATGTAAGAATCGCATCGCCTGAAACACCGATTGATACAGCTGGCGCCCTAATGCTTGTTGTCTTCGGTGGTGATGGAACGTTACTCGCTGCTGCACGTATGTATGCAGCGACTGGGACTCCAATCCTCCCTATTCATGTCGGTCGCTTCGGTTTCATCACAGAATCGGACAGCACACAAGTCTGGGCACATGTCAGAAGTGCCCTTGATGGCTCGTTAGAGGTCCATACACGGGCAATGTTGTACGCATCGGTGGAATCTGCCGGGAAAGTTATTTCTGCTTCACCTGCAGTAAATGATGTCGTTGTCGCGTGCTCAGTAAGGCGTCTTGTAGACCTTGATGTTCACGTCGATGGTGATCTGGTGGCCGGCTATGCAGCGGATGGTGTTGTCGTTGCAAGTCCAACTGGAAGCACTGGGTACGCACTTTCTGCAGGGGGGCCGCTTATGCACCCGGATGTACAGGCGATGTTGATCACGCCTATTGCTGCACATACGCTAAGTGCAAGAAGTCTGGTTATTCCCATGGATGGCATCGTGGAAATATCAGTTCCCAGCGGCGGACGTGGTGTGGTGGATGCAACAATCGATGGACAGGTTACGCTTGCGGTTCCGTCGGATGGAAAAGTATTCATCCGGCAGAACAGGCATGGTTTGGTGCTTGTGAAGGGCACTGGGATGACGTTTTACGAGAAAGTACGGCATCGCTGGAGGCTGGGTGAGCGTCGTACGGCAACCCCGGATTATAACAAGACGCATTGACAATGAAATTGCGCACGTGCTAGAATGGCGCGCATTGGCATTTGTCGCAGGACAACCGAAAAGAGGGCACGCACAGTGGCGAAGTCTGGTGGAGCAGTAGCAACGAAAAAGGCAAGTCCCCGTCCCGCACCGGTAAAAACGTACCGCCCAAGTGGTGGAGCGTTTGTTGGAGTGGATATCGGGACACATGCTGTAAAGCTTGTGGAAGTCACAGGTTCAGGTACCAACCTGAAGGTGACTGGGCTTGCGCGTGAGCGCACCCCGGAAGGTCTGGTTGTTCAGGGTGTCATTCAGGATCCCAAAAGCATGGGGCAGTTCCTGAAGCAAATGCTCGCCAAGAACGGTATACGATCCCGCAAAGCGGTTGTGGCCGTCGGTGGAACAGCAGGCATGGTTGTCCGTGTCGTGGAAGTGCCAAAGATGTCTGCAGGTGAGCTTGCCGACACGATGAAGTGGCAGATTGAGCAGTACATCCCGTTTGCTGCATCCGATGTCGAAATGGCTTATCAAAAGATTGATGACCCTGTCACAGATGCAGACCCGAATGCGCAGATGGAAGTTCTGATTGCCGTAGCGCAGCGGGATATGGTTGCCGGACATCTGGATGCATTGAAGCTTGCCGGTCTGGATGCTGTTATCGTCGATGTAGAGCCGTTGGCGATTGGTCGCGCACTGCTGGACTTGTCCAAAACTGGCCTTAAGTCCAAGACAACAGTTGTTATCAATATAGGTGCATCCGGAACCGAGGTTGGTATCTACCGTGACGGTGTGCTTCGCTTCCCGCGTACGATTCCCCTTGGGGGCGATGCATTCACGCGTGCTGTTGCTGACAAGCTGTCGCTCTCCCTTGATGCTGCCGAAGACGAAAAGGTTGAACGTGGGGAAATTCTCCTTGATCTTGTAGAACAGGCACAGGAAGACATTTTTGGTGGCTCAGGCGATGCAGCCGACAATGGAATCTCATCACCATGGGATGTCGACATTTCGGCACCATTGCCTCCGAGTTTGTTTGGTGATGCGGCACCTGCTGCGCCAGCAGAGGCGGAGCCGGTCGAAGAAGTTAACCCATTTGAAGTGACTCCTGAACCTGTTGTCGAAGCACCTGTGGAACCTGAAGTCGTCGCACTATCGGCAGGTGAGCAACGCGTACGTGATGTGTTCATGGCATTACTTCCCGTTTTGGGTGAGTTCACGATGGAGCTGCGTCGTTCGGTTGACTACTTCCGCTCGAAGTATCCGACCGAGACCGTCGACCACTTGCTGCTTTGCGGTGGTGGAGCGAATCTCCGTGGCTTTGATGCGTATCTCGAGAAAGAAATCGGATTGCCTGCGAGTGTGGCCGACACGTTTGGAAGCATCAATGTGACGGCTAAGTCGATAGCCGGAGCTCAAAGAACAGCACTGTCTTCAGCGTTTGCCGTTTCAATGGGACTCGCAGCGAGAGATGCTGTAATCGGTTCGTAGGAACTTTCCACTAAAGTGTCGAATACTTTCGACTGAAGATGTAATTGTCTTGGTGAGTCTGATGTGTGTGACTCGGTTGGATGAGGTGAATAGATGTCAGTGCTTCGCATAAACCTTATGCCTGCATACATTGCAGAGCAGCGAAAGACCAAAGCGGCCGTCGTAGGAACCGTCGCTGGCGTTGTCGCTGTGATTGGTGGTCTCCTCGGCTATCAATTTGGCTATCTCGTGCCATCCGTCAACACGATGATTGAAGAAGCCAACGCGGCTGATGCGGATGCGAAGATTGTCGAAGGCATTGAGGCTGAAACGACATCAACGCTTGCGCTTATCAAGCCACTCCAAGACAAGGTTAACTTTGTGAAGTCAGTGCAGTTTCACAATGTTCTCGTCCCACAGATTTACCGAAATGTAGCCAAGTACACCTACCGAAAGGTTGAGTACAGCTCCATGGCAGTTAACGGCGATTCTCTGTCTATCAACGCATATGTGCAGAACCTTTCCGATGTCGGAAAGTTTTATCTGACGCTCTTTGCAAACCCTGATATCAAGTCGGTGTCAATCAGTGCACTGCCAGGATGGCCAAATGAATCAACCCAGACCGTTGGTTTACCCGGTGAGGCTGCATTGGATCCGAACGCGAGTGGATTTCCTCTTCAGGTTTCTGCTAATCTCGTTCTTCCGGTGGTTGCGCCCACTCCACCTGGCGGCGGCGGAGGTGCAGGCGGTGGATTTGGTGGCATGATGGGTGGCTCCGGCTCTATGATGGGTGGGGCTGGTATGCGCGGTGGTGGTGGACCAATGATGGGTGCTCCTATGGCAGGTGGCGGCGGTGGCGCTGCAGCTGGTTCCAAGGGCGGCGGTCCGCAGGCTGTTGATTAGGTTGCAGGCAGGAAGAGAACCAAGAATATGTCGAAACTGACTCGTCCTCAAATCTTTATTATCGGTGGCGTAACGGCACTGGTATTTGGTTTGGGTGGATATTTTGGATTGATTGATCCGGCACAAAAGCAGCTTGAAACGGAGCGCACCCGCCGTGATACCCGCCGGGCGAAAGCTGATGAGCGATCAACTGTTGAGCGCAAGAAAAAGGATGCTGAGAAGCAGGTTGCGCAGGCAAAAGCTGACTGGAACGTTTATGAGCGTCGCTACATGCCTGACATCGATGTTTCAAACACTTACTCCGCTTGGCAGGACTTGATCAATGAACAGGTGCGTGTTCTTGGTCCTAAGCTACAAAAGTTTCTCGATAGTGATAAGTCCGTTACTAAGTTGCAAGGGAGTTTTGCGCTTCCTGCTGCACCAAGCGACCCTAATGCATCCCTGAATGAGCTCTACGTGTTCTCACCGGGCGGTGTTCAGGTTCAAGGTACATTCAAAAATGTTCTTGCGCACGTTGAGCGTTGGAACCGTTTTGACCGTCTTGTCCTGGTCACTGGATTGACGTTGTCAGGAAATTCGCCCAACCTGGTTGGTCAATATAATCTTCAGGTATTCGAATACACGCATGGTGACCGCACCAAGGCAGTTGCAATACCGCAGGCATCCGGTGGTGGTGCCGGTGGCTTTGGCGGTGGGATGATGGGTGGCTCTGGATCCATGATGGGTGGAGCTGGAATGCGCGGCGGTGGCGGACCGATGATGGGTGCTCCGATGTCCGGTGGCGGTGCGCCTGCCGGCGGTGGTGGCAATATGAAGGATGGCCAGTAATGTGGGGTCAGATGAGTGAGATGGAAACAAAACACATGATTCGTACTGGTCTCATAGTAGGGATGTTTGGAGCATCCTTGATGCTCGCCGGGTGTGGTGGTGAGGATGCGGCAACAACAGTCACGCCTGCGCCTGCTCCGTCGGCTCAGGTTCCAGGTGATGGTGGTGGGGTTACGCCCGCACAAGCCCCGGGATTGCAGGTTCCCGGTGGAAATGCTCAGGGCGGTGTAAGACCAGCCGGTGGTGGTGCCGGCAAGCCTGCTGCGAATAGTTGGATTACCGCAGCATCCAGCGTCAAAGTGGATGAATCGCTCGTGGCTGCGGGCGCTGCAGCCATGAATGCAGCTGGTGGTGCACAGGGCGGAGCGGCAACGGGTGGTAAGCCACCTGAAGTCAAGGACGGACAAGTGGCCGCCGGATTCCGCAAAGATCCGTTTGAATCGTTTATTAAGGTTGTAGTTCCTGAGATTCCTGCGTACACGCTTGCACTCCCGAGGCGCTTGGCAGCACCGTATGTCCCACCTGCGCCAGCCGAAACGGATGACCCGCTGAAGACCAAAGGTCCCCTGCCTCCACTTCCTCGGCGCATCGCTGGTGTGATGTACAACGGTGCGATCACTGCAATTCTCGAAACCGGAGATCCATCTGGTGAGGTGATGCATCAGGTCATTCGCCCTGGAACCAAAGTCCCTTCTGGTGACCCGCAGGCAGGCGAACTCACGGTTGAGTCAATCACGCTTCGTTCGTTGGTTCTTCGCGCAGATGATGGACGGTCCATCGAAGTAAAGCTCTCCGGGCTTGCTCCTGCAGTAGCGGATGCTCTGAGAGGTCAGTTCTCGCAAGGATCCGGCGGTGGCGCAGGTATTCCAGGAATGGGTGGCGGGATGCCCGGAATGGGCGGTCCTGGCGGTATGGGTGGACGGGGTAATAAGTCCGGTGGTGGCGGTCCCGGCGCTTCGTTGTAGAATATGCATTGTTGTTGGAAGTTGGTGAGGTGACACTATGAACGTTACTCGTATTTTGGCGATTGGAATTGGTCTGGCTGGTGTTGTCGCTGTTGCGCCTTCGACGGCGTATGCGCAACAGGAGCGCAATCCGAACTCGATTACTCTGGATCTCAAGGATGCTCCTATCCGAACAACCTTGGAGATGGCCTTCAAGCAGGCTGGAATCACCAACTACGTTATTGACAATAACGTTGCTGGCTTTGTTACGATGACGATAACAGAGCAACCGTTTGAAAATGCTCTCAAGCTCATCATGCGTGCAGCAACTGTTCCCTTGACCTACATCAAGGAAAACAATGTTTACATTGTCAAGCCACGTCAAATCTCACAGAACACGCAGCCTGCAACGCCTGACATTTCTCAGGAAACACCTGCGGCAAACAATGTATCCTTTGAGCGCATTCCATTGACGTTCATCGATCCGCTTGATCTGATGGGTGCCTTCGGAAACATTCTCTACATCCGACAGTTCAACCGATCCGGTGGAATGATGGGTGGAATGGGCGGCGGCATGGGCGGCATGGGCGGCGGCATGGGTGGCATGGGCGGCGGCATGGGTGGCATGGGCGGCGGCATGGGCGGCATGGGCGGCGGCATGATGGGCGGCGGCATGGGCGGCATGGGCGGCGGCATGGGCGGCTTCGGTGGCGGTCGCAACTTCTAGGCTTACGAATTTACGTGACAGTCGTTCATGGTAGCGACTGTCACGGTTGCACGTTGAGAGACGTGCGCATCCGTTGGGAGGACATGTAATGTTGAATCCAATGCCGCGTAGACGGCAAGGTTTGTTACTCGCTGCAGCATCTGCTGCTGTTCCGTTTATGCTTTGTGCTCCGTCTGTTGCACAAGTTGCTACTGACGCACGTACGGTTTCCATCGAGCTGCGTGATGCACGTATGGAAGAAGCGATTACGGCGCTTACCGGCAAGTCTGGAGTCAACGTTGTCGTTGTTCCTGGTGCGTACAGTAAGGTCACGCTGAATATCAATGAAATGCCGTTGCAACGGGCACTCAAGGCAATCGTTGAAGCAGCGGGCGGTCAGATTGAAGATGCTGACGGCATCACATACATCCGCCCTGCAGCAGCAAAGGTCGAAGTCAAGGCTGAGCCAAAGATTGATGCACCTGTTGTTGTAAAGCGTGCACCGATGATCTGGACGAAGATCGACATCAAGTATCTTCCTCCCCGTGACTTGGTCAAGCTGTTGAACAACCCACAGGGCACTGAGCTGTTCAAGTATGACGTTAAGATGCCAGACTTGACACCGAAGGCTCTTGGTGGTGCTCCAGCACAGTTTGCTACAACCCCTGGGCTGAATCCGTTTACTCCTCAGGGTGTGAACGGCTTCAATGGTGCTCCAACCGCTGAACCTACGTTAGATGTCGCTGGACAGCGTGGCGGGTTCGGTGGCATGGGCGGCATGGGCGGCGGCATGGGCGGCATGGGCGGCGGCCGTGGTGGTGCTGGTCAAGGTGGTGGAGCCAACGGTGGCTTAGGCGGCGGTGCAAACGGCGGCTTTGGTCAGGGCCAAAATGGTCAGGGTGGACAGCTGCTGCCAGATGGCATCCGAAACCTGATTTCCGGCGATGGCGACAACTCCCTTATCGTTCAGGGAGAGCCACAGGCGATTGAGGAACTCAAGTCAATCGTTCGGTTCCTCGATGTTGCACCGAAGCAAGTCATGATCAAGGCCGAATTCGTTACGGTCAACATCAATGATGCTCAGGGCTTTGGTATCGACTGGAAAATTACACCAGCTGGCAACCTCGATGTAAACATTGCACCAACCACGTTCAATGCTGCACCGAGTGTTACCGTAGCTTATGCATCCGGTAATGCTGTTGCCGCTCTGCGTGCCGCAGCGACGAAGAATACATCGAATATTCTTCAGGCTCCGATGATCACAACGAGCAACAACCAGCCGGCATCCATTTCGACGTTCCTGACGACGACGATTTTTATCAACCAACAGGTCGTAACGGCATTCGGTTCGTTTACACAGACACTGCCTGTGCAGATTCCAGTGCAGTCTGGTCTACAGGTACAGCCTCACATCAACGGAGACGGCACGGTCAGCATGTTCCTGACACCGCAACTTTCTTCGTTCCGTGTGGTTCCCGGAGTTGGTACACAGCCATCGTTTGAAACGAGCACACAGTTCCTGACGACATTCCGTCGCTTGAAAACTGGGGAGACGATGGTTCTGGGTGGATTTATCACGAACCGCGAAGACAAAAACGAAACACGCGTTCCAATCTTGTCTGATCTGCCAATCATTGGAAACCTGTTCACACAGAAATCCAAGTCCAGCAATGGACAAGAAATTCTTGTGTTCATCACACCAACGATTCTGGAAGATCCAGGTTCATCCACCGGTGGTACCAGCCTCTAAGCTGGACATCAGGTCCGTTGTAAAGGCACCTGCTCACGCAGGTGCCTTTTTCTTTTGTAACCCTGTGCCATTGGCAGCGGATCCTATAAATGAGTCATAGGGATGGGCGATTCGAGCAGAAATGGTCGGCACAAGGTGACATACTCTCGACGTTGTCTATGTCGGAATGTCGTACTCTGCATATTCGGATGTGGTCGGATGTAGATGTGATAACGTCATGCGGTTGTGCCTCTGGGATAATATAAATAACTATGTTTCGATTCCTGACCGCTGGAGAATCCCACGGTCCCTTGATGACGACAATCATCGAGGGACTACCCGCTGGACTGTCTATCATTGCTGAAGATATCAATGCTGATCTCGCCCGAAGACAAGGCGGATATGGCCGCGGAGCACGCCAGAAAATCGAGACAGATACAGTTGAAATCACCGCAGGCGTACGGTTCGGAAAGACATTGGGTTCACCCGTGACGCTGTCCGTTCGAAATCGTGACTGGATGAACTGGTCTGGGCGGATGCAGGTTGAACCCCTCGATGAACATGCTCAGCCAGTGCCTGCGGTTACCGTTCCACGTCCTGGCCATGCTGACTTTGTGGGAATGCGCAAATATAACCATGATGACTTGCGCAATGTCCTTGAGCGGTCAAGTGCCCGAAATACAGCGACGCTCGTCGCTGTCGGTGGTGTAGCCCGGGCATTACTTCGAGCCTTTGATATCGATGTCGTTTCACACATTGTTCAAATAGGGTCGGTCAAGGCTGTCTTCGATGGCGATTTGACGGCGGGTGTGATTCGAGAACGCGCGGCGCAGAGTGTAGTGTCTTGTATTGATGAGACAGCGTCCGCCGAAATGGTTGCTCTCATTGACAACGCAAAGCGGCGTGGTGATACTCTCGGTGGCGTCTTTGAAGTCATCGTCTTTGGACTACCTATCGGTCTTGGATCGTATGTGCACTGGGATGAACGTATTGATGGTCGGCTTGGTCAGGCCATACTCAGCATCAATGCCGTCAAGGGTGTGGAAATCGGTCTGGGTTTTGGAGTAGCTGATTTACCAGGTTCACAGGTTCACGATGAATTCGCTGTAGATGATACCGGCCATGTTTTAAGGCCAAGTAACCGTGCGGGAGGCACGGAGGGTGGCATCACCAATGGACAGCCTCTGGTCATCCGTGGCGCGATGAAACCTATCGCTACGCTGATGCGACAGCTGGGAAGTGTGAACGTGCAAACCGGACAGGCTGCACCTGCATTTGCTGAGCGCTCGGATGTTTGCGCGGTTCCAGCGGCTGGCGTTATTGCGGAGGCCATGGTGGCAATCGTTTTGTTGGAAGCCTTTCTCGAGAAGTTCGGCGGAGATTCTATGGAAGAAATTCGTCGTAACTATGATGGCTATATGGCTGCGCCGTTCGGTGCGGTGGTTGCGTAGGCATTCGTGGTTACACTACGGGACTCCAGGCGCAATATAGTTCTCATTGGATTTATGGGATGCGGTAAGACGACAATCGGTAGGCACTTGGCATCCCGATTGGACTTTGGTTTTACAGACACCGATTCTCTAATCGAAACACGGATTGGTGGTTCCATTCCTGAGTACTTTGCCACTCACGGTGAAGAGGCATTTCGTGAAATTGAACATGAGGTTATTTCAAAGGTTTCAGGTCTTGCGAATCAGGTGATTGCTACAGGAGGAGGGGCTATCCTTCGCGATGATAATCGCGCACACCTTAGCTCGGATAATGCCGTTGTCTGGCTGACGGCACGTCCGGATGTTGTCGTTGCACGCACAGAACGTCGGCGTGGTGCGAGACCCTTGCTCGAAACCAAAGAAGATCCACTCGAACGGGTTCTACGCATCCTGGCCATTCGAGGACCGCTCTACCATTCGATTGCCGATGTCATTATTGACACATCAGACCGACCAGTTCATCGCGCTGTGGGAGACATCGTACGAAAATGCGTTCTTCCATATCGCTCGGGGGATGGGGCGAAGTGAGCAGGAAGACAACGGTAGATGTCGGTTTCACTGATGGTAGGAGTTACATCATCTCGATTGGAGATGGTCTGCTTACTGATACTTCACTCTCACTAGGGTGTAAGGCTTCGCAAGCTGTTGTCATCACCGAGAACAGGATTGCGGATCTTGGTCCTGTCGGTCCACTGGCAAAGACTATTGCTAATCTTGAAGCGAGGGGGTTACGCGTCAACGTCATCACGTTTGAAGGCGGAGAAACCCGCAAAAATATGGCAACTGTCCTTGAAATCCTACAGCTGCTGTATCAGATTCCGGATGTTGATCGTAAGACACTTCTTGTTGCGGTTGGTGGCGGTGTAATCGGGGACATCGTGGGTTTTGTCGCCGCAATTTACCTAAGAGGACTTCCCTTCCTTCAAGTGCCAACAACCTTACTCGCAATGGTAGATTCGTCCGTCGGTGGTAAGACAGGTGTTGACTTTAATCAGGGCAAAAACTTGGTTGGCGCCTTCATTCAGCCATCAGCAGTCTGGATAGATACATCTGTTCTATCTACGCTTCCATCGCGGGAACTGATTTCCGGTATGGCTGAGGTTATCAAATACGGGATTATTGCAGATCCCAGCATCCTTGCGCTGTGTAACAAGTTGCCGGATGAAACAAAGCACTTCATCGACATCGTCACAAAGAGTTGTGCTATCAAGGCGGCAGTGGTAGTCGAGGACGAGCATGAAGTAACCGGAGCAAGGGCTACTCTAAACTTTGGACATACCATCGGACATGCACTTGAGGGGCTCACCGAATACCGACGATTCAAGCATGGCGAAGCAATCGCTATCGGGATGGTTTCTGCATGTCATATAGGCATCGCTGCAGAGCTTACACCACCTGCCATACTCAATACACTACTGGATACACTCTCGGCTATCGGACTTCCAACAACACTCCCGGATGACATCACGGATGATGCCATACTTGCACTGACATCCCGGGACAAAAAGGCAGCTGCTGGCGTCGCCAGATATATCATCGCACGGGATTATGGCCAAATGGAGCTGCATACGCTTTCTGCAGATGTGATCAAGGCTGGACTACATCAGCACCGATGTAAGGGAGGACAGCATGTCTGAACGGATTGCTTCCGGAATCCTGATCATTTGGATGGTTTTTGCAACCTTTGTCTACTTTTCACCGTATCTTGGAATAGCGATACCGATGCCATTAGCCACTGCTATCTATGCATTGATGTTGGTGGGGGGTATTGTAAGGATATTACTGATGTGGCTGCGCAGCCGTAGTGGGACGATTAGCTAATCATGAACGATGGGGTTCGCGATGATGGAAGTCAGCCTCAGCTGTCACTTGGCATTCTGAGTGAGCGCTATGACCTGCTCGATGATTTTGGTACAACGCCTCTATTCAGGCATTTTCGTGCCAGGGATATGCAGCAGAATACATTGGTCTCTGTCAAGCTGCTCCGCTCCATTATGCGGGAATACCCCGACGTCTTTGATGCGGTCAAGGTCTCGGCACTGACCCATCTTTCACTAAGGTCGGATCACATTGCACAAATCCTCGATGTCGCTGAAGACCCCGAGCACGGCCTGTTTGTTGTCGAGCAGTTTGTACGTGGCGTTGATCTGGCGGATCGTATCCAAAGATCAGCCCTCCCGATGCCGATGACGATCATCAATCTATTACTCCCGGTTGTCGCTGCACTTCAGGAGGCTCATGCACAAGGGGCGGTTCATGGGGGAGTGCGCCCGGACAACATCGTCATCGGATTAGATGGTAAAGCCGTTCTAGCGGGCTGGGCCTGCGCACCTGCATTGCATCGCCTCGCGCAACGGGATGCCGGTATTGCATTGCGTGTTGCCCGTTATGCTGCTCCGGAAACGACGACGATTCACAGCTGGACACCATCATCCGATATCTACTCACTGGGTGTGGTGCTTTATGAGGCGCTTACGGGCGAGCTTCCATTTTCCGGTGATGATGCAGTTGAACTGGCAGTGCGCCATGCAACGATTGCTCCTGTATTGCCATCAGTCAAGAATCCCGCAGTGCCCAAACCCCTCGATGACTTGGTCCTGAAGTGTTTGGAGAAACACCCGTCGGATCGGTTTACATCGGCTTCCGTACTCTATCAGCAGCTGGTCCAGGTCGGGGACAGTCTACGAACCGGGCGTGGTTATGGCGTGGGAGATGAGGTATCACCTGCCGTGGCTAGCCCCGGTGTCCAATATGGGCTTGTGCAGTCGCAGGATCGGATGCGCAGCGCGCGTGACGCGTGGAGTGATGATATGGCTAAACGACGTTCCACCACCGTTGTGGATGACGACGATGATGTTGATGATGGCCGCTACGCCAGTGCCAACGCTACCGCTCTGAAGCAAAGGAATGCAAGCATTTGGGCAATGCTGGCTGCATCCTTTGTGCTCCTTGCCAGTATTGTCGGTGTGGTGCTGCTCGTTCGCCCCTATTTGATGCCGGCTGAGATCATTCTCGTTCCCGCCCTCAAGGGAAAGTCCCTTGCAGAGGCGCAGGCACTGGCAGAGGAACGTGGGTTCAAGGTCGAAATTGTTGATCGTAAGAACAACCCGGATGTCCCGAAAGATGTCATCTATCAGGTGAGGGAGGCCGAAGGACAGGCAGTACGACCGGGCAGTGTTGTTGCGATTTGGGTCAGCGATGGACCCGAAATGCTGCCGGTGCCCGATTTGCGTGGAAAAACCATTGGGCAGTCTAAACGCTCTCTTGAAGAGGCTGGGTTTGCTCTTGGCGGAACAACGAAAAAACGTGACTTTGCAGAAGCGGGCACGGTGATCGACCAAAGCGTAGCCGGAGCTGACTCAGCACCACGTGGCACAAAAATTGATATCGTATTGTCAGCCGGGGATGAAGTGATTGCTGGTGATGAGCCTGACCCAGCTGGCATCGGAACTGGAAATGCCGGAGGCATTGATTCGCAGGATACTCCAACACCCGGGCTTCCAGCAGCTGATTTCGACAAGCCACGCTGGTTCCGTATTCCCTATAACATCCCGGATGATGGTGCCGACCACCATATCCGTGTCGATGTTGAAGAAGAGGACCAAAACCGTACGGTTTATGAGAAGACCCATAAAGCAGGGGAGAAGGTCAAAGTCGAGTTCGAAGTGCGTACGTCCAAGCGCAAAATACGCCTCTTTGATAACGACCAGCTTAAGGGTGAGGTCGAATAAATAAATGCAAACGACGGCAGTTGAACTGGCACCATCATTGCTTGCAGCAGACTTTTCAGCCTTTGGAGATGCTGCGAGAAGATGCCTCGCGGCAGGGGTTACCTGGCTTCACATTGATGTTATGGACGGACACTTTGTGCCAAACCTAACGTTTGGACCGCCGCTCGTCAACGCATTGCGAAATCGGGAGCCGGATGCTGTCCTTGATGTCCACCTCATGGTTGCCGAACCGGAGAAGTGGGTCAAACCATTTCGTGATGCCGGGGCGGATGCGTTGACGATTCATGCGGAAGCGACGGTTCACTTGCATCGTACTTTGCAGCAAATCCGTGCGACTGGAGCGCTCTGCGGCGTGGCGATCAACCCTGCAACTCCGATCAGCGTTCTTGGACACGTCGGTGACTTACTGGACATCGTTCTGGTGATGACAGTAAACCCTGGCTTCGGTGGCCAGAAGTTTATCCCCGCAGCGGCTGAAAAGGTCGCCCAATTGGCACAGTGGCGTGATGAAAATGGGTTCGATTTTCGTATAAGCGTTGATGGTGGCGTCGATGCAAACAACATAAAGGGCCTCGTGATGGATGGGGCATCGATTCTGGTCGCCGGCTCCAGTGTATTTGGTCATGCCGATGGCATTCCCGGTGGTCTAGATGCGTTGACAATGGCACTGGAGCGCTAACGCGTGCAAATCGCACTTGCCGTCATCTTTGTATTGACCGTTATCTTTGCCGTGCGGGGTTACCCGAGCGGGTATGGAGCGCTGTCAAACCGTTCCCGCTTGTACCGGACCGCAGCCCTTGGCCTCCTGATTCTCCTGATTATCGTTGCATTTGTCGGTTTTTCATTGCCACTTGATGGTCCGAGGAAACTGATTGCATTCCGCCAGATAAGCATCTTGCTTGTTTCCGTGATGCTGGCCCTCAGCCTGGTTTGTGCAGCGGGCTTGGATGCGCTAGAGAGTTACTCAGTTGTACGCCGTCAGGAACGTTTGGCAAACCAGAAAGTCGCCGAGGAGCTTCAGTCCCAGCTGCAAAAACGCAAGGAGCAGGATCGGCTTGACTGATGATGCGGTTGACCGTAAGTGGATGCAGATGGCGCTACGGACCGCACGTAAAGGCCGTCCGCATCCGAATCCACCAGTTGGAGCGATTGTCGTTCTCGATGGTTCAGTGATTGGACGTGGCTGGCACGATGGACCCGGTACGCCTCATGCTGAACAAATGGCTCTGGATGCCTGTCGCATTACCAAAAGAGGAGCGACACTGTACGTTACCCTTGAGCCGTGCTGCCACACTATTGGGCGTGATGGTCACATGCGGATTCCGTGTTGGCAGCGCTGTGTGGATGCTGGTGTTTCGCGTATTGTTATCGCATGTGAAGACGTCGATCCGAGGACTGCCGGTAAAGGGATTCAACAGCTGCGCGAACATGGCATTCACGTTGATGTCGGTTTGCTGCGTGACATCGCAGTCCATCAACAACGTGGTTTCCGCTGCCTTCAGGCTACGGGACGACCGTATGTTGTGCACAAAGTAGCCACAACGCTGGATGGTCACACAGCTTGCGAAGGTGGCGACTCCCGGTGGATTACCGGTAAAAGTGCGCGACAGGCTGTTCATCGGATACGCGCGGAAGCAGACTCCATAATCGTCGGTGTAGGCACCGTCATCGCGGATGACCCCGACCTCTCTGCAAGGTCTGTACATTTACCAAGTGGGCGACAGCCGCGACCGGTGGTGTTTGATCGTACGCTCCGCATGCCCGAAACTTCAAAAATTGCCCGGCCGGGTACTGTGGTTGTGACGATGTTGGATGCATCGAAAGCAAAGCGAGATGCATTGTCGGAAAAAGGGTGTCACGTGATTGCTCTTGATTCCGATTTATTCTCGATCGACAAGATTTTGCCACTCCTTGCTGAAATCGGTATGGGAATTGTATTGCTGGAAGCGGGCGGTACTCTGGCAGCTGAGTTTTATCGTGCCCAGTGTGTGGATGAGGTTCAGTGGTTTGTTGCTCCAAAGATTGTCGGCGGTGGGAATGCACCAGTAGGGCTTTCCGGCCACCCCCTTGCGACACGTATGAACAGTGCAATTGAGTTGACGCAGATGCAGGTCCACAGGTATGGTGTAGATGTAAGAATCACAGGGCGGCCTGTGTGGGAAGGACGGGAGGCAGAGAACTGATGTTCACAGGCATAGTCGAAACAACCGGAAGGGTTACGCGAATCGACCGACTGAGCGAGTCAGTCCGCCTAAGCATCGCTGCCGGACGCGTCTCTGAAGACGTGGCTCTCGGAGATTCCATCGCTGTAAATGGTGTATGTCTCACCGTCGTGTCCATTGATGCCCCTGAGCTTGTTTTTGATGCCGTATACGAGACGCTGCGCAGGACAACCCTTGGCTCGCTAGCCGTCGGAGATGTCGTCAACCTTGAGCGTGCGATGATCGCGAATGGCCGGTTTGGTGGTCATATTGTTCAAGGTCACGTAGATGGTGTAGGGCGTATTGCATCCATGCGGCCCGTTGGCAATGCCTGGCAGGTACATGTTGATGTCGATTCAAATCTTATGCGCTATATCGTGGAAAAGGGCAGCATTTGCATTGATGGAATCTCGCTTACCGTCGCCGATGCCGGCCGGTCCAGCTTCTCGGTGAGCGTTATTCCGCACACATGGGATAACACTACCCTTTCTGCACGACGCGCGGGGGATGCATTGAATATCGAATGTGACATCATTGGTAAGTATGTCGAGCGCTTGATGGGCTTTTCTACTAGCACGAATACGACGTCCTCGGTTTCAATGGATATGTTGGTTCGCACAGGATTTGCGACTGAAGCGGCTACCGACACGTGGTAGAAGATACAAACATTTCCTTTGCTTCGATAGAGACAGCCATTTCAACGCTGAGATCCGGTGGCATCATTATTCTAGTTGATGATGAAGACCGTGAGAATGAAGGCGACTTTGTAATGGCGGCTGAGTTCATCACAAGCGAAGCGATCACGCTGATGACCCGTGAGGGCAGTGGCATCATCACCGTTCCTATGGAGGAGAAGCGTCTCGCACAGCTAGGTCTGGACCTGATGGTTCAGGAGAACACGGAGTCACTTCGGACGGCGTTTACAGTGACGGTAGATGCGGTTGCGGGAACGACGACTGGAAGCAGCGCACATGACCGGGCACAGACAATCCGGATGCTTGCCAATCCTCTGTCTGCGGCCAAAGACTTCAATCGGCCGGGGCATGTGAACCCGTTGATGAGCCGCCAGGGGGGCGTTCTGAAGCGTCCTGGACACACGGAAGCTGCGGTCGACTTTATGCGCCTGAGCGGCTTGCAACCAGTCGGTGTCATCAGTGAAATCATGGGGGATGATGGAGAGATGCTTCGTCTTCCGGCATTGGCGGAGATGGCTACGCGTCTTGATATGCCACTTGTGTCGATCGCGGATCTGATTGCATACCGACGGCGAACGGAAAAGCTCGTTCACAGGATTGCGACGACAAAGCTCCCTACTCTGTATGGCACGTTTACTACGCACGCGTATCTCTCCGATGTCGACGACAACGAATATCTGGCTTTGTGCATGGGGGATATCAGTGGGGATGAGCCGGTCCTAACCCGCATCCACAGCTCTTGTGTCACCGGAGACCTCCTTGGTTCGCTTCGGTGCGACTGTGGAGATCAGCTGGATCTTGCACTGGCAAAGATCTCCTCCGAAGGTCGTGGCGTACTGCTCTACATCGAACAGGAAGGAAGAGGCATCGGGCTTGTCAACAAGATGCGTGCATATGCCCTTCAGGACGATGGTGTAGACACTCTGGACGCGAACATACGATTGGGATTTCCGGCAGATGCACGGGACTACGGTATCGGAGCACAGATACTGGTTGATTTGGGTCTCAAGCGTCTTTCTCTAATGACAAATAATCCGGCAAAGCGTGATGGCATTGATGGGTTTGGTCTGGAGATTACCGACAGAGTGCCACTTCCTATCGAGCCGAATGAGCATAATCGCGCATACATGGAAACAAAGCGCCGCCGGATGGGGCATCTACTCTTTGATGCATCCAATGCGGATGAAAATTAGTTTCGTATGCTGAAATGTGTGTCTGCAACATTTTGAAGTGAAGGAGGAACAATCCTTGTGTATCAAATCGTATGTTAGATACGCATGTCCTCCTAACCTCTCCTTGTTGGAGCGGTTCCCGGTTCAGATTTGAGCCGGGTTTTTTTTTGCCTGTATCTGAGATTGATCGCGCCCAACAGTGTCGATTGCTTCACGCGGCACAGTAACGACGCAGGGGACTCACCAGGCTCGGTTCTTACTGCCTAAGCCGACTCACAAAACAAAACCACCCGGGTACTACGGATGGTTCATGTGTTCAAGTATTCGATGCCGCTATACGATTTCCCGCAGGCGGCCTTTCTTCGCATATATTGTTTGAGCACGTAGTAACCATTGCTCCCTGTGGCACCTTTATGACGCAGAGGACTCACCAAGCTCGCCTCTTACTCCCTAAGCCGTCTAATAAACCAAAACCACCCAGATAGTCCGGATGGTTCAGGTGTTCACCTATTCGATGCCGCTATACGATTTCCCGCAGGCGGCCTTTCTTCGCTTCATTTCGAAGTTTCTTCAGGGCATGCTGTTCGATTTGTCGCACGCGCTCCCGGGAAATATTCAGCTGCTCGCCAATTTGCGCCAGAACCAGTGCATCGTCACCATCAAAGCCGTAACGCAAGCGCATCACGCGCCGCTCACGTTCATCCAAAGAATTCAGAATATTGTCGACTTCCTGTACCATCTCGACATCCAGCAGGGTTGACTGTGGGTCAGGAGCATTTCGGTCGGTAAGGAGAGAACCCAGGGATGTGTTTTCCTCATCGCCGACAGGCAAATCGAGGGAAATTGGATCCTGGGTTGTATTTAGGAGAGCTTGTACCTTACGTACCGAGAGGCCAGAGCGTTCAGCGATGTGTTCGTTCGTGGGCTCATCCCCTGTTTCACGGCGAAGCTCTGCACGCACACGGTCCAGCTTTCGGAGCGACTCAGATACATGAGCGGGTAACCGGATAGCTTTCGCCTTGTTGTCTACCGCACGTCCAATGGCCTGACGAATCCATTGCGTTGCGTATGTACTAAACCGGAAGCCACGGTCCGGGTCGTAACGCTCGGCTGCGGTCATCAGACCGATTGCACCCTCTTGGACAAGATCTTCGATCGGGATGCCGCTGGCGCGGTACGCCTTAGCGATCGAAACAACCAGCCGCATATTGGATTCAACAAGGCGGTGCTGGGCACGTCGACCCTCACTGCCACCTTGCTTTACTTTACGCGCGAGGTCCATTTCCTCCTGATGATTCAGCAGGCGTGCGCGTGTAAGACGGGTGATACCGTGGTGATGCTCATCCACAGTACCCCTTGGGTGAGTGGGCGTGTTTACGCGATCTTGTTCCATCGTGTCTGACTTCAGTTCAGCCATTGGCTTGACCTTCCAGAAATACTGGATTTGAGCCCGTATTCACTACAGGCTACCGTAAATCCTGCTAGCACACTATTATTTTTATTTGATAGTCATTGCTACTTGAATTTGATAAAAGCATTACAAAGCGTCTGAATGCACTCAAATGCGTCTCTTTGGGTATTCTTAAACACCTTTGGGAGTCGAATTGGTTTACCAATAGTGAATGTTTCTTTCTGACAGATATCGGTCAACCAGTGTCCAAATGACATCTAAGTGAACGTGGTGAGCAGGCGATATTGTTGTTTGTTGAACTTTTTGACGACGATGGATGTTCAGGACATGCACGCTGATTCAAAAGGGAAGCATTTCATCGGTGAGTTGGCTGTGCAAGATTCCACTGTGAATCCGCCGTTTTTGTTGCGTAGTGGACTGCTGGAACGACTAGTGGTCAGGAGCTCCAAAGAAGGTCTCGACATCAACTATGGTGTGTGTGATCGGAGCTGGAGGAAGGTCGTTAAGTAACATTCTGCCGTAGCGCTTCGTTACAAGGCGGCTGTCCAGAATACCCACGACGCCAGTGTCCGTCACTGTGCGCAACAGGCGGCCAAATCCTTGTTTGAGGCGGAGACTTGCACTTGGAAGTGACCATTCCATAAACGCATCCCCGCCTGCATCCTTTATTCGTTGTTCCCGGGCACGCTGTGGCGGTGTGTCCGGGATTGCAAACGGAAGCTTATCAATGACAACGAGCGACAGGGCATCCCCTGCAATGTCAACGCCTTCCCAGAAGCTGTACGTGCCGAGGAGAACAGCGTTTTGTGTCACGCGGAAGTCTGCAAGCAAGCGTCCGCTTGGCTTGTCTCCCTGAACGAGCAGAGGCCAGCGTGTACCGGCAAAGCGGTCCCTTGCCTGCTGCAACATCCGGTGACTGGTAAACAGAAGAAATGCCCGTCCATTGGATGCGCGTACAAGATCCTCCATGATGTCCAGCATGCGGGATGCATATTCATTGGATGCATCAGGTGAAGGTAAGTGTTTTGGAATGTAGAGGAGGCTATTTGCGGCAAAGTCAAACGGAGATCCCTGGCGGCATTCGATGACGGATGAACGGTTGAGCCCGAGGCGGAATCGGACATCATCAAATCTTCCAAGTGTTGCCAGCGTTGCCGACACAAAAACCAGGCGTTTCGTGCGTGCAAGGAGTGCTGACTCCATGGCATCCGAGATGAAGTGTGGCGTCTCGGTGAACGTAACCGACACAGCGGCCGCCGCCGCTCTTGGTTCTCTTACCGTAAACCAGTTAAATGCGGATGTCTTTGGTGCATCGGATGCAGCCTGCTCAAGCTCACGAGCAGCCCTTGTGGCCATTTTTGAGAGGCCGTAGGCCCTGTCCTGATCTGGTCCTGTGGTAGATGCTTCAGCGATGGCATCCAGGTCTTTCCCAAGTCGTTCTAGGTTTTTGACCAGTGTGTTACGTGTCGTCGCAAATGTCGATGATGCCTCTTCGGTTTCCCAAGCCTCACTGAGAAAACCCTCTCTGTTTCCTTGGATGGCAAGTGGAGTCACGAGGTGTTGATGCAGCTGCTCGATTTCCATCAGGAGTGCAGGGTTTGTAGCACTAATGCGTTTACAGCGGCTTAGTAACCGCGGAACCCGGCCACTCGTCCACTCAACGCCAAAATTTCGGGTGGCTGTCTCATCTACATGATGAGCCTCATCAAAGACAACAGCATCGTAGTCTGGGATTAAGCTCATCCCTGGTGCATTTGCAGTGAGCTGTCGGAGTTTGAGGTCCGTGAAAAACAAGGCGTGGTTTACAACGAGGAGGCGGGAGCCTGCAGCTTCCTCGCGGGCTTTATAGAAAAAGCATTTGTTGATATAGCGACAGTCTTTTCCCCGGCAGGAGTCGGGATGGCTGCTGACATCATGCCAGTTACCGAATACGAATGGAAGGTCTGCGACATCCCCGGTTTTTGTCTCTTTTGACCACTGCTGCAGCTTGACAAAGCCGGGGTCTATTTCTGCGAGGAGGTCTGCCGCTGCGACATCCATTTCCTGGTGGCAGAGGTAGTTTTGTCGACCTTTTAGGACTGCATACGTGATGTCAAGTCCAAGGACAGCCAACACAGCGGGAATGTCTTTTTCTACCAGCTGGGTTTGCAGGGCGATGGTGTGTGTCGAGATGACGGCTGTGGTGCCATCGTTTTTGGAGAGCCACAGCAGAAGCGGAACCAAGTAAGCAAGTGTCTTACCGACCCCCGTACCAGCTTCCGCAAGGCATGGGACAGAATCGGAGAGTGCGTGGGCAATAGCATCCGCGAGTGTCTGCTGCTGCTCGCGTGGGACAAACCCTGAAAATTGCTTTGCGAAGGGACCCGAGGCTGCGAGAAGTCCCGCAGCCTTGGATTTTCGACTAGTTCCCACCCAGTTCGGGACCGAGCAGGTGACATCCCGAGTCGATGTGAATGACTTCACCGGTGATTGCACGGCTGAGGTCGGACGCAAAGAATGCACAAGTGTCGCCAACTTCATCCGGATCGGTAGCCTTACGCAGCGGTGCTACTTCAGGGATTCGCTTGTACATGTCGCGGAAGCCCGCAATGCCAACGGCGCTGGCAGTCAGGGTCATCCCGGGTGAAACGGCATTGACACGAACTTTCTGTGGCCCGAGGTCATCCGCAAGGTAGCGAACGGTTGCTTCCAGTGCAGCTTTGGCAACACCCATTACATTGTAGTTCGGGACTACACGCTCTGAACCAAGGTAGGTCATCGTGATAATCGAGCCACCCTTGGACATCAGCGGTGCAGCGGCGCGGCTCGCGGCAACCAATGTGTATGCAGAGACATCCATGGCGAGCGCAAAGCCATCCTGACTGGTGTCAGAGAACCTGCCCGAAAGCTCATCCCGCTTGGCAAATGCCACCGCGTGAATCATAAAGTCAAGGTTGTCGGTAAGCTCTGCGATCTGCGTATGCAGCGCTTCCACCTGCGAAGCATCTGTCAGGTCGCATGGAGCAACCAGTTTGACAGCATCACCCAGCGTGTCAGCAAGCTTGCGGACATCCTTTTCTTCACGTTCGCCCAGATATGTCAATATCAGCGACGCACCCTCGCGGACTGCGCTCTTCGCACATCCCCAGGCCATCGAGCGTTCGTTCCGGACTCCGTAAATTAAACCAGTTTTGCCAGTAAGCAGACCCATGCCATCCTCCGATGTAGTGTATCCCGAAACGTAGGCATCAGGTTCCCGGCATCAAATGTGAATATCGCACGACCAGATGCCGCAAGCAAAGCCCACTACTTGCGTGCTGGTTTGTTCCCAGATGGCTTTGCTTTACTCACAGGTTTTGCAACGGGTTTTGGGTCTTCGATCAATACTTCGTAATAGAAAGTGGTCGGCTTGCCTTCCGGGGTAATCTGACATTCCACTTGAATCACATTTTCATCGAGGGTAACACCCAGTTTGTCCAAGCGATTTCCGCTGGCATCAAGGCGATACACCGTGACGGCCTTTGGGATGGCAGCTCTCTTGATGGAGAATGTCGCTTTGCCTTGCCTTGCTAGAATGACATCACCGCCAAAGTTTTCCAGAGTCTGTCGGTCAGAAGAAAAGTACCGCGTGCCGGCGTTTTGTGTGTCGGTTGCGTGAATCAGAAGCAAGCGTTGGCTGGTTGAAATGGTCTTTTTGTCGAGGCTAGCCACGGCCGTAGCCGCACCGGTTCCTTCAATATCCACATCGACAGAGCCGAATTTCAGGACATCCCCCTCAGCACCAACTCCTGCGACAGCATTCGGTGCAATCAGGCGAAGAGATCCTGCTGTTCCATCCAGAAAGACCTGGTTCGTGATGCTTTGCCGAAATTCGGTGTCAAGGGATGTTTTGTTTGTCGGGGGCAAAAGTTCGGCCCGGAGCATGCTGGCAATGGCATTTGAGTCGCCACTGTTCTCCAATCGAAGCTCTTTCGGATTCGCCACCGGGAGCTTTCCCGTGTCAATCCGCATCCCGATACGCGCAACCAATGCCAATGCGGGAAAAACCGGAGGGAGGGGCGTTATGAAGTCCGAGACCAGCGACTTTTGCGGGACGATTCGTGCGACTGTCACGGGGGATGTCTTCAGGGCGCCGCTGCGATACATCAAAGCCGCAATGCGTTCGCTTGCCAAGGCTGTTGGATCACTGGCAGTATCGAAATAGGTGATCACCTTTGGCGTGTTGACCGTTGCACGGCTATGCGCCCAGGCGAACCTAAACATGCCATCCCAACCCTGTATGGAAGCGGTTGCGGCTGTGAGCAGACCCGCTTCATAGCGGTACTGGTTAGGCGCTGCGAAGTTCCATTCCGAAACGATAAATGGTTTGTCCAGCAGACGTTGTGGGGCAACGGACACGGGACCGGCCCCGCCTCCATAAATCGATGAGTTGCCACCATTTGCTCCGGTGCTCGGTAACTTCCAGGGCTCACCTGGAAAGTTAGGGTGGTCAAAGTAAAAATGGGCATCAACAACATCAAGACCAAGGCGGGTGTTTTGAAACGCAGGAACTTCTGACCAGCCATTCAAATCTGTTAGAAGGGCCTTAACGCCAAGATCTTTCTTCAAGAACGCCGACATGGATGCGTAGGCACGGGCATGTAAGTCTGCAAGAAATGCACCGAGTTCACGCCCTGGAGCTCCGTTGTCAACGCTTTGCGGAAGAGGCGTTGCTGGTAGATTTCTCGTCATTCGCCAGGCATCCCATGCCTTCTGTAAGTCTGCCTGTAATGGTGACGGCAGCCTCCCAAGGACATTTGTCAGATTTGGCTCGTTGATGACCGAGATAATCGCGATGGACGGGTCATCTTTCCAAGCCACTCCGGTGTATGGATTGACATGGGTCAACAGCTTGCGACTAAATGCCTTCCAATCTTCCATCGCCTCGGGACGCAGCAGGATTGCAGCCTTTGCTTCATCCATTTTGTAACCGGGGACATCACGGCTCACGTAGAGATCCGTCTTGACCAGGATGCCAGCTTTGCGGCAGGTCGCCACCAGATAATCAAGGCGCTCCATATAGCCATCTACATCGAGCAGATTGTCGTAGTGATGAATCCTTAGCGCGTTGTAACCCGTGGCGGCCAGCATCCGGACCAACCGGTCGACATCCGGCTTTTCAAGGTAGTTTGCATCGAAGCAAAGGTTGGTTCCAAACAAACGTATTGGCGTCTTGCCATCGATTGTGAGGTTCCCGGAAGGGGTCACGGTCAGGCGACGTGTTCCGGCACTTTCCAACGGCGGAAGGATGGTTCGAAAATCAAGTGCTGACCCGGCAGTGACATCATTGCTGATGGCTATAGGTGCCCAATCCTCGCCAGCCTCGATGGTAAGCGGTCGTTCCTGAAGGATCCGGATTGGTTTATATAGTCGCAGCATCAGGTTGATGGACCGTGTTTCACCTGCCCGCCAAATCGCGCCATCGGGGTACTGGTTCCCAGCCCGGATTTCAAGCGCCGTCGTCCCGAATTTCCGGTTGTCCTGAAGGAGGACAGGGTTTGCACTGGATGCTTCCAGATTGTTGCCCTGGCGTGTAAGGCGTAGCGTTCCCTTTGCGCTGGGAATGAGAAGGGGTGAATCAGATGCATCCGAAACAATCACGCTTGTCTCGCCCTGAGTGGCCCGTCCACGTTGCCAATCGGAGACAGGTAGGCTGGCTGCGATGTGGACGCTGTTCAGTTTGATGTTTTTGTTTGGCGTCAGATTTGCTGTTACGACAAGGGTTTCCGGATCGGCTTCTGAGACTTTGTAGGTGACATCGCCGGTAACAATGGCATCGGCGCTCGGGCAAGTAATAACAATGTTTCCTGCATCGGTACCGGGTGTCGCTATGCGCAGCTGCCATCCAGCTTCGTAGAGCCCAACGGTGATATTTGCCAGTGGCGGGGCGCCATCTGATTGGCGGATGACTGCCAGTCCTGAGCGATCCACGCGTGTCAGCAAGGGTTGTTGCGCATTTGCTACGCCAGCCAACATTACTGTCGTGGTTGCAGCTATGAGAGTACGGTAGATTTGCATTCAGTACTTTGTTGCCACAGTGGCTTTGGATGTTCCATCCGGGAGGGCTGGTCAGTGCATTTTCTCGTATTTTTTGTAGGCTTGCTGGTTTTTCAGGGGCCTCAGGTTGGAAAGCCGATGTTTGTCTCTCCGGATGTTTCACGGAAACTGGGCTTGACGGCAGCACAACAGCAGCGCCTCAAGGCGGTCGACGCCAAATTTACGCCATCGATCAATAAGGTTGTCTCACAACATCAACCGAGAATCACTAAGTTAGCACGTGCGTTGAACAGTGAAAACTCGGCATTTGCAAAGGAATTGACACCACTGCTCAAGCAACGCGCCGATGCTGTGACAGAAATCCTTACACCTCAGCAGAAGAAACTCCTGATTGAGATGGAGCGCGCAGGGCAAAAAAACCGGGAAGTGACCACAGGTAAACAACTTCGTCGGTAACCTAAACTTAGGCTTTGTTACGGTGCATGCTACTGAACCAGCCCCGCTATTCGGTGACTAAACCCTCCAAGCAGTCTTGCTCTTCATAGTTACGCACTGTAATCGTGTAAGAACACAGTCATCTACTAGACAATGAATTTGGCTCCAATGGTACACTTTGACCACTTGTGTCTCGGATCAATGGGGCACGGTTGACATGACCGAGTTGGCAGTTCATCACTGGATGCCCTGTCGCTCTAGATGAGGGTAGAGACATGAAGAGATGGATGCTTGGTTTGGTAGCTGCTGCTACCGTTCTCGGTGTTGGTTCATATGCACCTGCGCGTGCACAGCAGCCGCCTGCCGGTGGCCAGATGCAGGATCCGCTTGGTCTGAGCGCTGACCAAAAGAAGAAGATGGAAGCGGTTCAGAAGAAGTTTCAGCCAATGGCACTCAAGCTTCAGGCAAAGTATCAGCCAAAGATGCAAGCCATCATGAAGAAGTATCAGGCAGAGGGCGAGAAGCTTTCCAAGGACAAGAGCCCAGCGGCGCAGGCAAAGCAAAAGGAACTCTTTGCGAAGCTGCAGAAGGAAATGAAGCCAATTCAGGATGCTGCCATGAAGGAAGCTGAACCACTTCAGAAGGCTGCCGAAGCTGAGATGAATAAGATTCTGACGAAGGATCAGCAGGCGAAGCTTAAGGCACTCATGGCTATGCAGCGTCAAGGCGGTGCCGGTGGACCTGGTGGCGCACCACGTCAGTAAGCATTAGGTTTTTCAACCGTTCAGTGGACCACCCTTCCGGATTCGGGGGGTGGTTTTGTTTTTCGTGGGGCCTCTCAGTTAGTACAGGGGTTGTTGAGTGAGGCTTCTGAAGGATCAGCAGGCGAAGCTAAAGGCGCTCATGGCTATGCAGCGACAAGGCGGTGCCGGCGGACCTGGTGGCGCACTACGTTAGTAAGCATTAGGATTTTCAACCGTTCAATGGACCACCCTTCCGGATTCAGGGGGTGGTTTTGTTTTTTGTGGGGCTTCTCAGTTAGTAATGGGGGGTATTGAGTGAGTCTTCTGAAGGATCAGCAAGCGAAGCATCAAGCACTTACGGCCACACGTCAGAAAGCGTTGGGGTTACAACCCCTCGCTGGACCCAATTTAGATTCTGCGAACTCGGTAGGGTGATATCGGGCTAACCGCCCGTAGACAATAGAAAAGCCCTCCGCTTCCGGAGGGCTCGAGTATCTACTTCGTCTTATGCGTAAGCGCAGCACCAATCAAACCAGCGAACAAGGGGTGCGCACGGTCAGGTCGTGATTTGAATTCTGGGTGGAACTGGCATGCAATAAAGTAGGGATGCCCTTCCACTTCGATGATTTCGACCAAGTCCTTATCCGGATTGATACCGCTACAACGCAGACCTGCGGCCGTTAGCTGCTCACGGTAGGCGTTGTTGAATTCATACCGATGGCGATGACGCTCTGCAATATCCGTTGCACCGTATACCGAATGCGCCAGGGACCCAGGAGTGAGCGTGCATGGCCACAAGCCAAGGCGCATCGTTGCACCCTTGTCGGCTACATCCGCTTGTTCGGTCATCAGGTCAATAACCGGATATGGCGTTTCCGAAGACGTCTCCGTTGTATTGGCACCGTTCAGGCCACAGACGTTTCGCGCATATTCAATCACTGCCATTTGCATTCCGAGGCAGATTCCGAGGAAAGGCAGGCCACTTTCACGAGCGAATTGCACCGCGGATATTTTGCCTTCTATTCCGCGCGCACCGAATCCGGGACAGACCACGAGACCGCTGCAACCCGCTATACGGGCCTCAGCATCAGCTACACTCTCAATCTCTTCCGAGTCAATCCATCGGAGCCGCACGCGGGCATCGTGCAGAATGCCCGCATGTCCCAGTGACTCCGCGATGGATATGTACGCATCACCGTTTTGAATGTATTTGCCAACGACCGCGATTTCGACATCCTTGGTGGGATGCACGATTCGCTCGACAATTTCCCGCCACGTGGATGTGTGCGGTTCCGTGACGGGTAACCCTAAGCGGCGGACAACGAGGTCAGAGAAGCCTTCCTCTTCAAAAACCAGCGGAATCTCGTAAATCGTGTCTGCATCCCGAGCTTCGATAACGGCATCGGCATCGACATCGCAAAAGAGCGCAATCTTTTCCTTCTGCTCTTTATTGATCGGGCGACCGGTCCTACAAACCAGCACATCGGGTGCAATTCCAACCTCGCGCAGTCGCATGACCGAGTGCTGCGTTGGCTTCGTCTTGACTTCCCCCCATGGACCAACGGCAGGAATCAAGGTGACATGGATGTAGAGGACATTACCACTGCCCGCATCCCGCTTCATCTGCCGAATCGCCTCAAGGAACGGAAGCCCCTCGATGTCACCAACAGTGCCGCCTACTTCCGCAAGGACGATATCGGCATCGGTGGACTTTCCTAGACCGATAATCCGGTCTTTGATCTCATTGGTGACGTGCGGAATGACCTGGACGGTGCCGCCAAGGTAATCACCGCGTCGTTCCTTTTGGATAACAGCGCCATAAACAGATCCGGTTGTGACGGATGCCTCACGCGTCAATTCGATATCGACAAATCGCTCGTAGTGCCCAAGGTCAAGGTCGGTTTCTGCACCGTCATCCGTGACAAAACACTCGCCGTGCTGGTACGGGTTCATCGTGCCAGCGTCAACATTGATGTACGGATCAAGCTTCAGCATCGCGACTTTGAAGCCGCGGTTTCTAAGCAGGCGTCCCAGCGATGCGGAGGTGATTCCCTTGCCGATTGAGCTGACGACACCACCAGTGACGAAGAGATAGCGGACCTGTTTGGCGGTGGTCCCGCCGGTTGCCGATTGAGGCGTGGGGGAGGGCATAACGCCGTTTACTATATCACGCACAAATGCTGGAAAAGATGTAACTAATCGACATCCGGGTACTGCTCACGTAGGTGCACAGGCGTGATTTTTTTTCCGGTGGATGCCTTGAGATTGAGGACCTCAACAAACACCGAAAATGCCATCGCGAAATACACATATCCCTTTGGAATATGGAAGTGAAAGCCTTCAGCAACCAGGGTGGTACCAATAAGGATCAGGAACGAAAGGGCAAGCATTTTGACCGTCGGGTGACGCTCTACAAAGCCTGCTACAGGTCGTACCGTTGCGGCCATAATAATAGTGGAAATGATGACAGCAATCATCATCACCATCACCTGTTCAGGGGGAATGATACCGATTGCGGTCACGATTGAGTCGAGGCTGAACACCAGATTGATGACCATAATCTGGATCATCACTGCGGAAAATTTTGCGCCTGATTTACCCGAACTGGCACTAGGCGCGTGCTCATCCTCACCCTCAAGCTTGCCGTGGATTTCGTGGGTTGCCTTGTAAATTAAGAAGACACCACCAACCAGCACGACAAGGTCCTGAAGAGACAAGCCAAGCCCCTTGCCGTGGGCATTGTGTCCTGGGTCCGTGATGAATGGAATTGTGAACAGGGGATCTTTCATCGCGAGGACCAGTGGTATCGCGAGGAGGAGGACCAGGCGTGGAATAACCGCAAGGACCATCCCAAGCTTTTGCCCGCGTGGTTGGTCATCCTTCGGTAACTTGCCGGACAGGATTGTCAGGAAGACGATGTTGTCTATACCAAGCACGATTTCAAGTGCGACAAGTGTTACGAGGCCTACCCATGCGGATGGCTGGCTCATCCAGCTGAAGTCTACAAACCCAGACATATTCATTGTTTTATTATTATCTCATGCCTGAAATGAAGTATTTTTCAGCTTTGAACATCAGCCCTTATAGCTGAAAGTATGAACTGCTCCGCGGCGCACGCGGTGTGGGGTGCCTTCGGGATGCAAACCATAGTGTTCGAGTGCAGCCAATATGCGTTCTGCTCCGAAACCGACTTCGTGCGGTGCATGGCAGTCAGAGCCGAATGTCAGCGGCACACGATGGGCAACCAGCTCAGCCAGAAGCCGATGATTTGGAAATGGGTCATCATCATGCGGGCGTTTACGATACCCGCTGGTGTTTAGCTCAACGATGCAGCCGCTCTCTTTCATGGCCACTGCGACCATCGGGTAAAGAGTGCTCGCGAGCGTCGGATCAATCGGAGGACCGTATGCTTCGATTGCCGTCAGGTGGGACATGATATCGAACAGACCGCTCATCGCGGCGCGGCAGAGCTCTTCGTAGTAGGCAGTGTAGACCGTGGATGGGTCTTCCGTTTCCCAGCGTGTCCGCGCGAAAATTGAGCGCCCCAAAATGTAGTGAACGCTTCCTAAAACGTAATCAAAGGGGTGGCTGTCCAGGATGTGACGCAGATCATCCGCGCGTCCTGGAATCCAGTCTGCTTCAAGTCCAACACGGACATCCATGCGACCGGCATAGATTTCACGTTCCATCAGGGCTTCAGCCACATAACCGGAAACCGCGCTGCAGGCCATCTGCGTTTGTGGCTGTGCATGGTCGCCATCCAACCAGTACGCAGGTCCATGGTCGCTGATCCCGAATGTCGTCATCCCACGAGCAAGTGCTGCCTCGCAGTAGTCATGGATGCTGCCAACGGCATGTCCGCAGCGGTGGTGATGTGTATGGTAATCAAATCGAAGCATCAGGCTTGTCCAATCCTGCCCCGCGGTGTTATGAATGTTGCAACTATGAAGATTCTACTACTTGGCGGAACCGGATTGATTTCGACAGCGATTACAAAGGCGCTGATCGCCCGTGGTGACGAAGTTGTCCTGCACAATCGTGGGCGCACGCCGCATCGATTTGGTGACAGCCCAAATGTTCGGGTTATCACAGGTGACCGTAAAGACCGGGCGGGCTTTGAGACAGCCTTCGAGGGCGAAACCTTTGATGTCGTCGTGGATATGATTGCGTATCACATCGATGACACCCTCTCAGCACTTCGTGCCCTCTCAGGCAAGTTCGGGCAGTTTGTCCATACATCCACCGTTTGTGTCACCAGCGGTCGGCCCGTGAGCATCCCGACGACCGAAAATGAACCCTATCACTCCATCGGCCAATACGGCTGGAACAAGGCTGCGATTGAAGAGCATCTCCTGAAGCTTCATGCAGAAGAGGGTGTTCCCATAACGATTATCCGCCCCAGCCATTCGTATGGCGAAGGAGGTGGCATTCTTCGTCCATTTGGACCATGGGAGCCATTTGTTGCTCGCCTGCGTGCGGGGCGTAAGGTGATTGTTCCCGGTGATGGAACAGGACTTTGGGCAGCTTGTCACGTTGATGACGTAGCGCAAGGTTTCCTAGCGACGTTTGGAAATCCAAAGGCGTTCGGGGAAGTGTTTCACATCACCGGGGATGAATGGCATACCTGGGACCATTATCACCAAACGGTTGCTGATGTTGTCGGCGGAACGTATCGGCCCGTTTACATACCATCCGATGTGCTGGCCACCTGCGCCCCAGGCTGGTCGGGGGGGCTACGTGAGATCTTTCAGTGGACCTCTATTTTCAGTAATGACAAAATTAAGGCGCTCGGTTACCCGGGGCAGACCATTAGCTTTGCCGAAGGCACACGGCGCACTCTGGCCTGGATGGAACGAAATGGGCCGCTACCCGAAATCGTGGAGGATGACTTTGAGGACAGGCTGATCGCTGCCTGGGAGCAAACCATTACAGAGCTTCCTGTGATGCCAAAGCCATCCTGATGATCGTTATGCAGCAACACTCCAGACCTGTTCACTGATGACCTCTGGTTGCAGCTGCCGTGGGATGTGGTTGTACCAGGTTGTATCCACATTCCACAGCGATGCCAGCCAGCGTTGGAGATCCGGGCATCGGCTAGGGGTACCGGTGTGTCCCCGATAGGGTGTACCAACCAGCCGGTGAGTGACAGGGCCTGTGGGAGAGGTGATGAACTCAATGCAAATATGGTCGAACCCGGAGGAAATAGCCATTGCGTCGCGGACCATTTTCTGAAGACCATCAGGGCGTTTAAAGTCGAAGACCGATGCTACGCCACTGTGCACCGATTGCCGGACCCGTGTCCACTCCGGGGTATACAAGGCGGAGCCACCAAGGCGGGTGATCATTGGAGAAGATAGCTCAATCAGTTCTGGAACTCCGTCAAAGCAATAAACCCTGTACTTAATCGGTTGATGTCCATCGGCATCAAGGAGAAACGGCTCCACGACAATGCTTGCGTCCACGTGACCATGGTTCATTTCTGTTGCAGTGTTCCGAACCGATATAGAAAGCCACATCAATGCGATCGTTCTGGCATCGGATTGACTGATAGCAAAGCGTACTGCACGGTCCGTTATCTGAAATCGGCCATCAGTATCGCAGAATGCGTCTCCATTACCGTACAAAAACCACTGACCATCGAAGCGCAGCAAGCGTGTCGAATGTTCCTGTGAACCGCGTAAAAAGCAGGTAGCGGGTAAGGTCTCCCAGTCAATGTCGTCGATAGATTTATGGGTCCCCAACACTTGGAGCGTCTTTGCTCCGCGGTTGGCTGCAAATGTACGGGCCTCGACTGTATCACTGATTCGGTTCCAAATAGGATTGGTGTCATAAGCCATCCTCTGGCGAACCTTCCACGCATATTCGGTAGTGCTTGGTGCTACCTGATCTTTGATACGTTGCCACGAAACCTGCAGGCGTAATGTTTTTTCATCGTTGAACATTGGTTATCCGTCCTCGTGGTGCATCAAATGCAATCTTTGTGCCGAATCAACAGTTTTTATTAATTCCATTTAATGGTGTACGTAAGAATGATTGTTTGATGGACCTCGTGCAAACTTGGTGTTTCTTGTACGTGTCTGTGAATTAGCGGTAAGTTGGAGCAATACCGGGTGAATTGCAGGTGCATTTTCTGCGTTACGCCGTGCATTATTGTTTACGCGTTATCGTCTGGCTGGAGGAATTAGATTTATGGTGATGTCCGTATTGTGTGCGATGCTTGGGATTATTTCTGGAGATGTGCAGTCAATCCGCGCGGATGTCACTTATCTCGCATCCGATCGGCTCGCCGGTCGCGGCACGGGGGAACCTGGAAATGTGCTTGCAGCGGGGCATGTGGCATCCCGTTTTGCAGCACTCGGCCTTCAACCTGGAGCGGGTACCCGTTCGTGGATGCAGCCGTTTAAGGTGGCGATGGGAAACCGTCCGGTCGGATCGGTAAGCGTTCGCGTGGATGGTCGTGCAATCAAGGGGGCTGCATCGGTGATGGTTCATCCCCGAAGTGGCAGCGGAAACATCACAGCGAATTTGGTGGCCGCATCACCGGGTGCAAACCTAAAGGGTGCCATCGCGGTCATTCCTCTGCCAAGTGATGCTGGATTAATCAAGCAGGCCGGGTTGGTTGCGGCGGCACGTGATGCAGGTGCCGTTGGCGTGATTCTCCTCGCGGAAACGAACACAGATGGTGCATTTGGCATCCATGTGGAAGGCCCTGCTGCTGACTACGGGTTACCGGTTGTCGTGATGCTGAAAGGAGCTTTTACACCGGGCGGAAAGCTGCCTGAGCGTGGAAGCCTGTCGCTGACGATGCAGCCCTTTGAGGTCACCACACATAATGTAATCGGTGTATTACCGGGTACGGACCCGCAGCTGGCCAAGGAAGTCGTCGTCGTAGGAGCTCACCTGGACCACCTTGGAATGGGCGGAGCATCCTCGCTTGCCGACATCAAGGCACCAGCTATCCACCACGGCGCCGATGACAATGCATCCGGCACCAGCGCGTTGATTGAGATTGCATCCATTTTGTCATCTCCTGCGAACCGGCCTAAGCGTACAGTCGTATTCATCGCGTTTTCAGGAGAAGAGCTGGGTCTGCTGGGATCCGTGCACTATGTAAAGAGCCCGGTTTACCCGATAAAAGACACTGTAGCGATGATTAACCTTGACATGGTTGGTCGGATGAAAGACAAGGGGAGATTATCGCTGATTGGCGTCAAGACAAGTCCTGGTTGGGAGTCGGTGGTTTCACCCCTCGTACGCCAGTCCGGTCTGAATGTGGTTTTGGAGGATTCAACGAGTGGCGGCAGTGACCACCAGCCATTCCAGGCAGCCAAGGTACCAGTGACGTTTTTCTTCACCGGTCTGCACGCGGATTATCATCGTCCGAGTGATACAGCTGACAAGCTGGATATTGATGGTATTGCCAAGGTCAGTCAGCTGGCTGCGCGGGTCGTGGAGCGCGTAGCGGATAGCCGGGAGCGACTTGTGTTTAGTGAGCCTCCGGCTGCTGCGGGCGGTTCGTCCACAATGCGTGCCAAGGCATCGCTTGGAACAATCCCCGAGTACGGTGCCGGCATTGTTGGAGTACTAATTGGCGGCGTGCGTGCGGGAAGCCCGGCGGAGAAGGCGGGGCTTCAGGCTGGAGACATTTTGGTTGGCTTTGCAGGCAAGACGATTCGGAGCATCGAGGAATACACGGCGGCGCTTGGCGGAGCCAATCCTGGAGATGTCGTAGAGCTGAAGGTCGACCGTAAAGGAACGATTTTGACGATGAAGGCTACGCTTGTGGAGAGCCGTCGTTAGATCATTGAGAGGAACGAAGATGCGAAATTTGGGAGTTGGCGTCGTTACATTGTTGACGGCATTGATTGGAGTGGGAGTGGCGGCAGTTGCAAATGTACAACCTCCTGCCGCAGGGGATGGCCCGCTTGCAGCGATGTTGGATCCGAAGGAAAAGCACCTGTCCAATGTTCGTCAGCTGACCTTTGGAGGTCAGAACGCGGAGGCCTACTGGTCATTTGATGGAAAGAAACTGATCTTCCAGCGCTATGATGGTGACACATACAAGGCAGATCAGCAGTTTGTCATGAACGCTGATGGCTCCAATCGCATTCGCGTTTCGAGTGGGACCGGACGGACCACTTGTGGCTACTTCCTCAAGGGAGACAAGCAGGTCATCTTTGCATCCACGCATGGCTTCGGTCCTGAAATCCCTCAAGACCCGGATCGCTCGCTTGGCTACGTCTGGCCCATTTTCCCAAGCTATGCAATTTGGAAGGCAAATGCGGATGGCACAAACCTTACGCCGTTGTTCCCAAAGAAGATTGAGGCAGGCAAAAAGGTTGGATACAACGCCGAAGCTACGGTTAGTCCGGATGGCAAGCGCGTTGTGTTTACATCCACGATGGACGGGGACCTTGAGCTTTACACCATGAAGCCGGACGGGACGGATGTCAAGCGGATTACAAACCGTGTTGGCTACGATGGCGGTGCATTTTTCAGCCCAGATAGCAAGAAGCTTGTTTGGCGCGCAGGGTTGCCATCGACCCCGGAGGCCATTGCTGACTACAAGCGTCTCCTTGGACAGGATTTAGTCCGTCCAAGTCAGATGGAGCTGTGGGTTGCGAATGCGGATGGCTCAGATGCAAAGCAGGTCACTCGGAATGGTGCCGCAAACTTTGCCCCTTACTTTACACCCGATGGATCGCGTTTGATTTTTGCATCCAACATGGGCGATCCGAAGCGCAGAACATTTGAGCTTTACCTGATCAACCTTGATGGCACAAACCTCGAGCAAGTTACATTTGGGCGGCAGTTTGACTCATTCCCGATGTTCTCACCGGACGGTAAAAAGCTTGTCTGGGGCTCTAACCGCAATGGTAAGGACCACGAGACGAATATATTCGTCGCTGACTGGAAGCCATAATCGCAGCACAGTTCAGCACTCAGGATAGAACCCTGTCGTATGTATGCGACAGGGTTTTCTGTTAGATCGGCCAATAGATCGGCGCTGACTGACTCAAATGGTGAGCGTTCCTGGTCCGCAGAAACGCTTCTGCAGAGTGCCCGCAGCGGTTTGCGGAATGTAGTGATGATTTACGCCAGAGAATTGACACCCAAAATGCTTTGCGAACGCACATTCTGGTCGGTATAATGACGCTCGTTATCGGGGCGTAGCGCAGTTGGTAGCGCGCGACATTTGGGATGTTGAGGTCGCATGTTCGAATCATGTCGCCCCGATCAGAAAACCGGACAGAGTAATCTGTCCGGTTTTTGGTTTCTACACGCTGGCTGTAGAGGTTGTATTTGTGATCCGGTTTTCCGCATCCACGTAAATGACCGTCTGTGTAACGGTATCCAGTTCATTGATCGGGATGTTCTCAATGCGGTTGATGACAACGATATCGCCACGTGAAAACAAGTGCGCTGGCGGTCCATTCAGAACAATGCTTTGTGGCTCTCCCGGGATGACATAGGTCTCCCAGTGGTTGCCATTGTTGACATTGTTGATATGCACGAGCTCAAACTTCATAAGGTCCGCCGCAGCAATCAGCTCAGGGCAAATCGCAATTGAACCCTTGTAGTCTGCATTGGCATCCGTGACCGTCGCACGGTGAATCTTGGCGGTAACAAAGAGGCGTTGGCGCATTTAGAGAGTACTCCCGGAGTGATTGTCTTACTTGAGATTTTGTTGGATGTTTTGGCCAAACGTGTCGAGCTGTTCCTGAATCGACTTACAAGCTTCATCGGTTGTGCAGGTGGAATGCAGACGGACGATGACGGTGGGTGATCCACCCATGACCTGTCTGATGCCTTTTAGGATCCGGCTTGGCAAGTTACGAACACGCCCCATTTTTGACATCGTCTCGATGTGTCCACTTTGTTCCTGCTCCCAGTAATCCATGACAATGCGTCGTTCCGGTGATGCAACGCTGCGGAAGAGCATTCGTCGGACTTTTGCTGCTCCAGCGGTCGGCAGCTGTCCGGCATAAGTGAAGTCACCCTGTGCCATACATACGGTCGGGTCGTGATACGCATCCAGATGCGCGCCGGAAACAATCGTCAATGCAATCTCCGGAGCGTTTGCTTGCTTATAGATGTAGATATTGCCTTTTGGATTACCAATCATCTCACGATATTGCGTACCAAATGGCACTTCTGACGCCCGATACCTGGCGATTGCAAGAGGGGGAATCGGCATCCAGTTCGCCAGCGCACGGACCTGCTTGGCTTGTGATGTGGCGATGAAGATGACGGTTGCCATTACAGGAAGAGCTGCAATCAGTAGTACATCACTTACACTTGCCTTGGCCCTTGGGCGGTACATCCTTCTCATCGATGCAATCCCCATGAGGATTCCGAGGACGACTCCCAATAGTGCCTCGGCGACGAGAAGAATCTTGATGGTGGATGGCGTGGCAGTAATATTCAGCATTCCGTGCCAGCTCGCGAGGAGCGATTCGGGAAGGGGGATGCACAAGACCACCATCAGGAGTGAAAGAGGGAAAAGGCGTTTACCATGCAGGTGGCCGGATGTCCGTGCTGCTAGAACGAGTACCAGCGTGAGGGCCGAGAAGGTAACGGTCGGTGCGTGCCCAATGGTTCCAAGAATGAGAATGATGCTTCCGATGGCAAAACCAAGCCACGTACGAACCGTTACTTTGTCCTGCAACCGAGGTGGCATCAGCAGGCATGTGAAGACACTGCTCACCAATGCGGCAAACGAGAGGATCTGCCATGGGGCTGCAACAGAGGCCGACATCCAGTACCCGCGCGGAAGATCCATGATTAGAGAAATGGGTCTGTCGATAGCATCCCTTGGCGTATTGAAGAGCCATGGTGTGTCGATACGAAGGAGGACCAGCGTTAGTGCTATGACTCCGAGTCGGAGACCGATGTGCAATGCTTTTTGGCCCATTGAGAGGCTTTCGTAGCCGTGCAGTGTTTCCGGAGTTTGCTTTGGTGCGACAAAAAAGTCATCGTCATCATCTACGGGTAGATGCAGGTAGTCATCATAACCACCCATACTGACTGCCTTGAGCTGCTCCATTGCCCGCTTTGCAACCATCCGCTCCCTGATGATGAAAAGCGTAACCAGAGCCGCAGCCAGCAGACCGCCGACGATGAGGATGTCCCGCGTGGCGATGCGGGTTCCTTGTTCAACCGGTGGGACGTACGGCAGGAGCTTTCCGATAAAGGTGTGCTTTTCATCCCCGATTTTCGACTCGAGGGTCGCAACACCATTTTCCACGGTGATGTCCCAGCGTGTCGCGGTTGTGCTCGAAAGCCGTTCCATGACCAGAGAAATGCCGGATTTTCCTGGAGTGTTGGGCGAAAGGTCTAGAACTGCAGGCACTTTTTCCTTTGAGAGGGAATAGAGGTTCATTGCGCTGAAAAGGCGCGTTGCCTCGAGACTGCCATCCATAAAGTTGATTTCCGCCGCATAAACCGCGAATGCTCCACTTGGTTTTCTCTCTGCCGTAACAGTTAGTACAACGGTGAGTGGAAAGGTTTGTTTTCCTCCGGTCGAGGAAACTCCATCAAACTTTATTGCAAAAGCCCTTACAGGCTCAGCGGCAGCTCGCAAGGGGACCAGGGTTACAAATGCCGTGATAGCCAGCAATATCAGGTGGAATAAGCGGTTTCTTTTCAAATCAGTGTAATCGTACCAATGTTAGAGCCGATTACCGGTCATTTGATGCGTCTTTCACAGACCATTGTAAATTTTTGAATCTGTACAACGTACTGTCGCCAAAGGTGTACAAAAACATATGATTAATATTGCAAACATGTCAGAGACGTGACATTATGCCCCTAAGCAAAAATAAGGGGTTTGCGGACTGGATAGCACAAAATGCGCTTGGCCTCCGACACAACTGTCCTACGCCTAGCGTTTTGCCGGAGTCATCTCCGGATGCGTGCTTATGTTCAAGCTGCTTTCACCTATCGTTACGATACGTTTCTATCTGATGTTCCCGCGATCGTGACTTTTTTTGCTTATGTCTAATGCGGCCGGTTAGCGACGCACATGACGAACTACATTTAGTATTGCTTGAAACAGTTCAGGGATTGTTAAGATTTATCTTAAAGCCCAGGACAACCTCAAAGATTTAGGTTCGGAGGTAGATATGCAGTCTTCATTCAGCAATTCGCGTTCACGCAACGCATTTACGCTCATCGAGCTTCTCGTCGTTATCGCAATTATCGCGATTCTTGCAGCCATCCTCTTCCCTGTGTTCGCACAGGCACGCGCTGCTGCACGTCAGGCATCCTGTTTGTCCAACGTCAAGCAAGTTGCACTTGCATCCATGATGTATGCACAGGACTACGATGAAACCCTGCCACGTATGGACAACAATGGGTCCTGTGGCTACGGTCAGAATCCATGTATGACGCCTGACTGGGCAGACATGACGCTTGCACCTGGTGCGGACATCAATGCACAAATCGCTAACTCCCTCGTTGGTTACTTCGGTGTCATCCAGCCATACATCAAGAACTGGAAGATCGGCGAGTGCCCTGAAATCGGAGCATCCAAGTGGTCACAAATTGTCGCTGGTGGCTACGGTGTAAACTGGGGCGGTGCATATAGCAAGGCTAAAGAGCCTGTTTACCAGGCGATGCTTGGTCAGATGGCAGTTTCCCTCAACGTTGTTGACTGGGGTGCTGACTGGGCAACGGATACCGCACGTGGCAAGCTAAGCGCTATCGCACGTCCTGCAGACACGATGATGTTCACTGGCGAGTCCGCTTGGGGCTGGACCGGCGAGCAGTCCCTCGGTCTTGGCAACGGTGCTGTTTGGCCAGCAGCTGTTGACGGCAGCCCATGCGGTGGTGGAGATGGCTGGACATGGTACCGCCATAAGGGTGAAGGCTCTCGTTACGGTGGCTTTTCATCATCGCCACAAAACAACCCAAACAAGCGTGGTTTTGCAAACATTGGCTTCTGCGATGGCCACGTAAAGGCTATGAAGCATGGTCAGCTTGAGAGCTGTGCATACGATGCCAGCCGCAACCAGTACTACTTCCCGTACTGGGAGACCCGCTTCTAATCGAACCCCTTGCAGAGTTCCCGAAGTCCAATCGGATTTCGGGGACTCTCAGCCCGGGGGTACCTTGGACGTCAAAAGCAGCCAGCGCTGCCATGACGTCTATTTTCTTTCAGGAGACAAACATCAATGAAGAAATATGCTTTGATAGCGGCCACAATGCTAACTGTTGGCTGTCTGTTCACAGGTTGCAGCAACGAGCCAGATCCTAATGAGACCGGTGCAGTTGTTAAGGGTGAGCCAGCAGGAGGCGCTCCAGAAGATGCAAAGCGTCCTTCCAATCCATTTGCAAACGCTCCCGCAGGCATGGGGGGACCCGCTGGTGGCAAGGGTGGAATGAAGGGTGGAATGGGTGGAGCTCCAACCCCCGGCGCCCCCGGCGCAGCTGCCCCAACAGGCCAGTAAATACCGTTACGTTCGAGACCCCGGAATCCATAATGGATGCCCGGGGTCTTGCCGTTTGATGTAATGTGGATAGTCTTCAAATGACAGAGTTTATTAAGCACACCACTCTGATCCAAGCTAACCCAGTGGCAATTGGTGGCGTGGTTTTGTCCATGTTTGCACTTTCTCACTTATGTGGATGTAAATCTGAGACAGCTGTAAAGCCAGGGACTTTTGCACAAACAAAGTTGGTCCTGCCTCTTCCAAGTAATGAAGACCTCAGGGCTGAGGATGAAGCCGAAGTCAACCGTGCCATGGTCGCCATTCAGGAACGTGACATTCCGACGACCCTTGGCATCATCCGTAAAATGACACCCAAATCAGCCACTTCTGCAGATCTTTCCGAGCGCCTCGCGGCGACCTGCCGAGCCTTCGGAGAAGTCGACCTCGCTTGGCGCTTTGCCAAACAAGCTGTGGCTATCGCACCCGAGTCGCCATCCGCGCTGCTGGTACTTTCCGTGACAGAATCTGATCTCGACTGGCCGGGCAAAGTTGGTGAACGTATCAAGCGCATAAAGCAGCTAGCGCCAAACTCTGTTGAACCGCTGCTTGCGCTTGCGACCTTTTATCAGGCTGCTGCTCAGTACAAGGAAGCAGAAGCCGAGTACCGCGGACTCATCGCAATGGATGCCGATAACCCTGCGGGATGGGGGATGCTGGCCACGAATCTCCACTTACAAAAGCGCATTGATGAAGCCCGCACGGTTCTCGAGGAAGCCGCAAAGCGCAGCAACCCAAATGACCCTGCGATCTGGATTCTTGGGGCTAAGCTTGATATCGATGAAGCCGAAGCCAACCCTGCCAAGGCAGATGAACTCTACAAGAAAGCGCTTGCATCTCTGGAAGCCGGCATTAAGGTGGCTCCTGTTCCCGCTGCCTACATGGCCCTTGGACGTGTCCGCGAGGCCACGGGTGACCTGAAAGGCGCACTGGATGCCTTTGAAAAGTCCTACGCGATGCTCCCCGACCAGGTTGGCCTGCGGCCGCGCCTCGCGCGTCTTCGGATTCGTGCAGGGCAGACGGCGAAAGGTGACAAACTGATTGCTGAGGAGCAGCAGGCCGTCGAGTCTAAGGATAGGCTAACCCGCGCCGTGAACGGATCGGGCGCAAACCTCACTGATGTCGAACGCCACCGCGTCGTAGCCATCGAAGCCGATAAACGGAAAATGTCATCCCGAGCACGGCTTGAGTGGTCTATTATCGCTCATCTTCAACCAGGCGATAAGCAGGCGGAGGCACGGCTTGTAACGCTTAGAAAGGGCGTCCCGGATGTCCCATTTCCTAAGGACTTTCCATAGGTCAGCAAATAAACAAATCGAAGTAGGGACCCACGATCCCTGCTTAGTTATTTTGATGCTTCTGTAACCGTGATATAGCTGCCGGGCGTTTGCGCTTGCAGGTGTTGCGTGCGTCCACTTGGCCAGCGGATGGAGACATCCACCGGACCCGTTACTTTTCCCAGCCCAATCACCACACGTCCATCACTTGCGGACATATAAGATCCATCCGTGTGTGCATGGCGGACAAATATCTTAGCGCCTGACTTGACCGTCACAATCGCTCCGCTGCCATCGCGTGGAGATTGCGTCCCAATCAATTTAAGTCCCACCCATGCCCCGCTTGCTGGATGCTCATTTGCATAAATGTGGACACCGCCAAAGCTGTCAATGGTTACGACATCCAGGCGTCCATCGTTGTTGATGTCACCAACTGCGAGTCCACGCCCAACAATGGGCAGGGAAAACTGGGAGCCGGCTTGCGCTGTGGCATCTTCAAAGCGCTTGCCATCGATGTTACGAAGCAGCTGACTTGGCTGCCTAAAGACACTTTTGGGCTTGATCTCCTGGACGTTGTCCATAACGTGTCCATTTGTCGTGATGATGTCGAGGAGGCCATCGTTGTCGATATCCACCATCCGTAGTCCGAAAGTCACCAGAGAGCGCGTAGGGAAAGCGGTATTGGATGGCACACTGACATCCGAGAACAAATCCGGACCATCGCTGTGGTACAGGGACATCGGCTCAGTCTCAAATGTCGCGACCGCGAGGTCAAATTGTCCATCGTTGTCATAGTCTCCCCAGTCCACACCCATCCCGCCGTGCACTTTGCCATCCATGTCGTACGCAGTGCCAGAGCGCGCACCCACGTTTGAAAGTCTCAATGGCTTTGTGCTTTCAACGGCCAGCAGGTCTCCCGGGCTCTCATCGTTTGCAATCGCGATGCGGACCTTACCTGTTTGATTGACATCCAAGGCCGCGACACCAAGTCCACGTCCATTCGTCTTGATACCCGCTGATTTGGTGATGTCCGTAAACCTTGTTCCATTTGTGTTGCGGAAAACGGCGGCTTCGAGGGGGACATATTCTCGTGGCCCGCATGCTCCAAGGACAGTAGTGCCATTCGGGCTCCGGAAGTCGCAGCGCTCACGGGTTCCTTTTTCCGGGTTGTAGGCGACATAGTTCGCAATAATCAGATCGGATTTGCCATCAAGATCGATGTCGGCAAACGCAGCGGATGTCCCCCAAGGCTGGGCGGGGATACCGCTCTCCGCTGTGACATCTTCAAAACCATCCCCGATATTGCGCCACAAATATCCGGTCCGGTAACCGGTTAGGTAGACATCCAGGTCGCCATCATTGTCGATGTCACCCACGGCGCACCCCTGGGGTGTAACCGGGGTAGCGGGGAGCACCGACTTGGATGCCATGAAGCCCAGCTTGCCATCCCCGATGTAGAGCGCAACGGGCGCACCAACGACGAGGAGATCTAGATTGCCATCATGGTTGAAATCCGCCAGCGCACAGCCATTCCCAATCGTCTGCAGCAACGTCAGCGGCCGGTCCTTAGGCATCGGGAAGGAGTACGCTGCGACATCCGTTTGCGCTGTGACATCCCGGAACCAGCCACGCTGGGAAGTGTGTTTGGATGTTGCCTTTGTTGCATTGCATCCGGTAAGCAAAGTTATGGCAAGAAGCGCTGTGATGGCGACGGGCGGCGTGTGAGCGAAACGCATCATGTCGTCTTGTTAGCCTTTCTCTACAGGACTTCCTTGCAGTGCCGCAGGATACGCGAGCTCGAGGGCAATGACCGGCGAGTTTAGCAATTTTGTGGCGGCGTCCAGTGTAAACGCTGTGCCTTCAAAGTGCGCCCAATCCCGATGGCTGGTAGCAACAGCTTTTGAGCGCAGAACGATGTCACGTCCAGTCTTCAGTTTCAGGGTGATAGCCAAATGCCCTATTTTGAACTTATCCTCATTGTTGGCGCATCGGATAACGACTGACCATCGCCGCGGAACAGGACTGTTCGCCGTCAGCGGAATATCAAAGGTAAATGCATTCCATTGATCTCCGCAAGCAGGCAGATTACCGATGTGTCTTTCGTTGACAAAGATGCGTTTTGCCCCATAGCCGGCATTGATGCCAAACGCATCCAGCGACAGTTTGGCTGATACCGTTTGTGCCAGGTCGGCATCGGATGCTTCTACTGGCCTCGCGGGGCGAGCGGCAATGGCTTGTTCCGTAAAGACAGGTGTGGCTTCACGAAGCACGCCCGGAAATGTTTTAGGCGACACTTTTCGATTGGAATTATCCCCGAATGGCCGCTCTGCAATCATATGAGCCTCAAATCGGGTTGGAGACTCATTGCCCTGAATGGTAACCGTAAACTCTTTACCCGTGTACGATGTGACATCGAAGCCCGCCATCTCCCACATCCGGGCCGTTTTACTAGGCATCCCATCGATTGCGTAACCTGCAAACTGATTGATTGCACCCTTGGTTTTACGTGTCGGCTGTACGGATTTGCCATTGATTTCAATATCCGGCAACGTTGGATAGCCAATCACCACGAGCTCACGTTGCCCGCTTGCGAACGGCGCGAGATTGATCGTTTTGGTGTATGGGTTCAGGTTATCGGAGATGCGAACAATGGGAGGCATCTTTACCATCGGGCCGCGGGCAGCCCCGGGGCGTAGCTCAATCGCCATCGTCTCATACGCTGGAATCGTGACTGTACAGTCTTCTCCAGTCGTGAAAGCAAATGGCAGCTCCTGTGTGTAAGGGTAGACGGTACGTCCACTCCAAGGTTGGCCGGGCGTTCCCGAGAAGAGTGTTGTGGAATCCAGTTTGAATGTAATTGTTTTTGTGATCGGGGCAGGGTTTCGAATGACCAATGTGCCAGTCTTGCCACTTTCGGCAAAGCCGATGAACCCGTATGGCACGCCTTCATCAGGTCGGCCACCGATATAAACGGTGTTAATAAGGTCCGCTCGCCGGCTGTCGGCCCATTTGTGGATGGCAATCAGTGCCTTCCATTCATCCGCTGTGACGGATTTTGGTGAGAGATACCACTCGCGGAGTAGGGTTCCACGACCGTAGTGCATTAGGATATAGTCGCACCAGTCTCGATACGTGTCGGTTGGGAGGGACATTTGTCCTGCGGCGTTACGGATTATCCCGTGGGTCATGATGGCGCTGATGGGGAACCACGGTCGGTCTGCGGGATCGCCCCACATCCGCCAGAAATAGACATCCCGGTCCGTTGTCGCCTGTGCCCGCCCGCTAAGCTCGGGTGTGTTTGCGTTAAAGCCATCATCCCCAGCGAGCAGCCAAACTGTATCCGCATGGTTTAGCCAGCCGGGAGCATGCCACGTCCAGTTGGTGGCATTGATAAAAACGCCTTGTTCCTTTGGATAGCGTGTCGCGTGGATAAAGCCATCCATTTCGGCTTCGTGACCATGGCGGTCGGTTGGGATGGTGTTTGAAAGGTGGTTGAAGTCGAACTTGTAGTAATGGATGGCACCGATATCGGTCAGTGCTTTGAGCTGGCTTGTCAGCGCGGCGTTGTATTCGGGTTGTGCGAGGGAGTGGTGTTCAAAGTACTGCGAGAAGTAACGGTTGGCTTTGGCACGTTTGTATCCCACGGATGTGCCCCAAGCGATGTCATTTGTCGTGTTGTCTGCAGCAATCCAGAGTCCCAGTGCAGAGCCGGATTTGCGGAGATTTTTGCCAAGCTGTTCGATTGTTTGCATCCCGTTTGGAAAGAGGCTTTTGGCCGGTTGCCAGACGGAGCGTCGATCTTGCCACCCGTTGTCAGGAACCATCGCATCGATTGTGATACCGCTCCCCGCGAGTGGCTTTTGAAAGGCGGCGAGGGTTTTGATGAGGTTGTCTCCTCGGATGTCCTTGCCATCCGGGTCAAACCAGTTGTTGTAATGCGTGAGGGCGCGTGCGTTTCTGGCTGGGCGACTGTAGCGGAGGACGGTTTGTTCTGCGGAGAGGCCACTTTTGATGGCAATGCCCGTGATGGTTTGGCTTTGGATGACATAGCCGGGTCCATTTGTGGCGGGTTGTGGAATCGGAAAGTGCAAGGCGCGGGTGAGGCCTGGGGTTGGCTTTGCTTCCCGGTCAGCATCCGCGTAGTCAACATAACTGTGGTTGCCGACCTGTTCGAAGCGATGTGAGTATGCGGCGGGTTGGTTGCCATCCGTGTGGCGTGTGAGCATCGTGGGATTTTCGGGTAGCAGGACGATGCTGTTACCGATTACGATGGGCTCGCCGCGTCCACCGCGAGCGGCTTGTGTGGATGTTGTAAAGCGTTCGACTTCCACGTGAAGCGGTGTGGTGGATGTTGGAAGTTCGAAGTGGATGGATTTTTGGATACCAGCGGCTGTTTTGGTGAACGTTATGGTGACGGTCTCAGGTGCATCGGTGCTTAAACGGAGGTTTTTGCGCTGCGTGTACTGGATGGTTGTGGTCGAAGGGGATGGGGTTTCGACAATTGCAGTGGTGTAGTCGCGAGCAGTGATGAGCTGTCCTGTTGCAAGCTTTATCGCAAACTCATCGGATTGAACGGCGATTGTCGTCTTTGTGCGTGTATTGACAAACTTGTTGGTTGTTAGGGTGCCATTTTGCTCCACCAGGCTACGAGTGAGGCCATTTGAGTTAATGTCGATAATTGCTGGCAGCAGGCGTTTGTGCATGTGCTCAGTTTATGGCAAATTCGTGAAACAAATGCTCCACGTAGGGGCGGACCGCCGTGTCCGCCCGCGCGTATCGATACGTTTTTGCTTACTTTATTGATGTCTATGCTTCGCTCGCCGGGTGGATGTATCGCGTTTGTGCCGAGCTCGCCGGATGTTACGAAAATCCCGTTTCGTGGTCGGTTCGGCTTGGCTGGTTTGTCGCGTGATGCTGCCGTGTGGGTCGACCATCCCCGATGGTCACGAATGTGTCATTTGGTAAGGATTGGTCGCTTTTGACCATCGGTGACGGTTCCCGCCCTGATAGACGCCGAATGCCCACTTGCTTGCAGCCACCCGGCGGCTGAAGTGTCCGGCTCCCGGCACACCCGCTTCACATTCCACCCGGCATCGTGCCAAACAGCCCGTGCAGCAAAATCTTGATCTGTTGTACATAGAGCATCAATAACCAAACCGCCACCAGCACATTGAAGGGCAGGCGTGTCGTGGTCACCTTAACACTAGCCGTTCCATTCCGCGTTGATTTGGGTATATTATTCAATGGAATGAAACATCGTACCCTTGGCTACATCCACCTTAGCAACGAATCACATGAGTCAGAGCTTACGCGGCACAGGGCAACCCTTGCTTCCGCTGACCATGTGTATGAGGATGTTCATTGTGGCGGACGTATCGTCGAGCGTGCACAGTTTCGTCAGCTCCTAAGCGATGCGCAGGCAGGGGACACTGTATTGTGTGCAAGCTTAGATCGATGGGCGTGGACCTTTGGTGATTTACAATCCTCCATCAAGGGCCTGCTTGACAAAGGCGTTACACTCTCATTCCTGGAGCCAAGCCTCGTCTTTAATCCTGATCCAGAACAAGAGAGCTGTTCATCATCGGTCCTGTTACAAGCTCTTGTCGACTGGGATACAACGCTTCAAAAGCGCAAAATGCAGCATGTTGTGCGCGGAGGGTCCCGTACTGCATCGTCGCGACCACCGAGATTGATAAAGCCAAGACTGACAGATGCCCAGCTTATAAAAGCCGGCGAACTCCAGCGTGATGGCTATACCGTTCAAAACATCGCTGACTACTTTGGGGTCAGTCGAATAACGATGGTGAAGTATATGAAGCAAGCAGAAGAGAGCGGCCTCTACAGTACTGACTAAGGGTTTGTTGCGATGTTTCTTCTCAGGTTGACGAAACGTTATGGTTTGGTGGTCTGCATCGGTTTGGTACTATCTAGTGCCTATGTCCCGCAAGTCGCCTAGTTCTCTGTCTCTTCGTGAGTTATTGATTACCATTGGTGTGATTCTCATTACAGCTTGGTTGGGTGTTCTGATACCTTTTCTTATTGGCGACCGGGATGGCCGACTGGAATCAGAAGATGTTCCTGCGGCTGTGATGTCCGACGATTGACTTAGACTTTAATGCGCCGTTGGTGGTTGATAATAGTCATCAAATCACGGTCGTGTAAAAGCTTAGATTCTCGCAACCTAACAACGTGGCACGTGGATGTTCCATTTGCTGGCTTATCAAACAACTACCAAGACCAAAGCACTCCATTGGTGGTTGGTAATGTCCATCAGATCACTGTCGTGTAAGCGCTTACAATCTCGCAACCTAACAACGTGGCACGTGGATGTTCCATTTACTGGCTTACCAAACAACTACCAACACCAAAGCAATCCATTGGTGGTTGGTAATGTCCATCAGATCACGGCAATGTAAACGCAAACACCCCCCGCATCCTGGCAACGTTGCCAGAATACGAGGGTGTTTTACCGTACGTCATTGGACGCGCAGGCCTGCGATTAGAAGTTGCGGCCGCCACCGAAGCCGCCCATGCCGCCTCCCATGCCACCCATTCCGCCGCCGCCCATGCCGCCCATACCGCCGCCCATTCCGCCCATGCCACCACCCATACCGCCCATTCCACCACCGCCCATACCGCCCATACCGCCGCCGCCCATTCCGCCCATACCACCACCCATGCCACCCATACCGCCGCCCATGCCACCCATACCGCCACCCATGCCGCCCATTCCACCACCCATGCCGCCGCCGCCGCCGCCGCGGTTGAATTGACGGATAAAGGTGATGTTGCCAAAGGCACCCATCAGGTCCATCGGGTCGATAAAGATCAAGGGGATACGCTCGAAGGAGACGTTGTTACGCGTGGTTTCTTCCTGAGTCAGGTCAGGAGCAGGCGTTGGATTTGATTGTGTGATTTGCCGTGGCTTAACAATGTAGACATTGTTTTCCTTGATATAAGTAAGGGGTGTTGTTGCGGCACGCATGATGAGCTTCAGTGCATTCTCAAATGGCTGCTCAGTAATCGTCATCGTGACAAAGCCAGCGACATTATTGTCGATGACATAGTTCGTGATGCCGGCCTGTTTAAATGCCATCTCAATCACCGTTCGGATTGGAGCATCCTTAAGATCCAATGTGATGGAGTTTGGATTACGATCCTGTTGCGCATGTGCGCTCATAGAGGAAATGCCGATGACAATCGCCGTGGCAAGAATGCCGGCGTAGCGGTTCAAATACATGATGCCCGTGACCCTTCAAAATGCGTTCACGATCAGATGCATCATCCGTTGCGCCAGAAGCGGCAGTGATCAGTGGTGCATCATCTCACAAAAAACAAGCAGGTGACGGGAACTTTCCTCTTAAACAGAAATAATGTTAAATAAACATTTCTGTGAAGTGCCGTGAATGGCAGAAACGGTAACCTTTGGCTCGTTGATTATCCGTTGGTCGCTATAAAGCATGGGCACTTCACAGCATCACTTCGTGCGGCCAACAATCGCCGCAACCCAGGTTGGAACAAAGGGGCTTATGCATCCTTTGCTCGTCGGATAATCCCGATACGCTCCGATGCGCTCTCCGATCGCAATGACTTCATCCCGGAATTGTGCGTGATTGATGCCGATCTCGCCAAGACAAAAGTTCATCGTCCAACGGGCGGGCTCGGGAGCGGATTCCATTTCTGAATCGATACGTTTGAGGATTGATTCGATTTCCAGTCCATCCGGAGACTTAGACACTCTCTCAGTCGTCAGACTCCATGCCGTCCGCGCAAGCCATGGCTCCGCATTTGCATCGACGTCCAACCAGGCGCATCGGATCGCTTCTTTCTCGGGATGTTGCTTCACTAGATAACTGTTTACCCAGTCTGCCAAGTGCCCGTAGGTGGCTGTCTGAACAAGCATTTTTAGTTGGTCTACTGTCAACTCTTTGGGCTTCATCACCAGAATCGCCACAAGGCGAGCTTCGAGGTACTCCGTAGCCCAGAGTTCCAAGCCGAAAGAGGTGTTTTGCTTGATGGATTTTGCAATAGTGCGCAGCTCACCCAGCTTGACTCCAAACTGGTTTCCAGCAAAGCCATGGCGTATGTTTTGAGCCCGTAGCTGCTGTGTGCCGAGCCCTTCCAATTTTGTGAGGACATCCTGAGTCGTCATGTCCCAATTCTACCAAGTCCGGTTCTAAACAAATGCTCCAAGGAGACAACGACAATCGCTGTGGTCAAATTTAGGATCTCGTTTGGCCAGACATCGCCTAATGAATGAATGCCAAAACATGCGACTAGTCATAGTCTGTTCGGCAATCGGGCCATCCGCAGATGAATCCCAGCGAAATCCCATCCATCCAAATTGCGCATTTTTAGGAGTATGGTAGTATTTGTTCAGCCTATGCGGGCGTAGCTCAATGGTAGAGCTCCTGCCTTCCAAGCAGGTGGCGTGAGTTCGATTCTCATCGCCCGCTTTTGCTAAAGTCCATCCGAACGGGTGGACTTTTTTCGTTATGCGTCACCAGTATTCACGACGCGGTTCCCCACACTTTCAGTAATCCTTAACATTCTCTTCCTACAACGAAGAGGGTTACCGACTAAAATCCAACCATTCATATTCGGGTACTGCATACCGAACCTCTTCAACAGCTGTCAGCATAGATAGCTGTTTTTTTCTATCTTTACGGTTGAACTAACGTGTTGTAAGTAGAGAGGCAGCACACCCACCTGATCAATTTAAGCTGCAAACTCAAACACGAGCGATAGCACGTGAAAGAAATCGAGGTGTATAGAATTGTCATAGCAAGGCGATGTCGGTAGATTACCTAATACAATTGTTCGCTTGGAGAGAGGCATGATATCCAGATGTCGCTTCATTTGTTACGCAGGACTTACATCCGGAGGAATCAGCGCACTGACTGGGTTTGGATGCGGTGGGGGTTCCGGGACAACTGAGCTAACATCGCCCGTGTCGATCAAACACTATCGCTCTCAGCTGGTGCCTATCAACGCACGATTTTCCATGGGACGGACAGAGGTGACGGTAGCAATGTGGAAGGAATATTGTGCTGCCACGCGTCAGCCGATGCCTGCAGCACCCGAATGGGGCTGGGTAGACAGCCATCCCATTGTGTTTGTTGATTGGCATGCCTGCAATGAATATGCACAATGGGCCGGGTTGAGACTACCCACTGGTGTTGAATGGGAGCTTGCCGCGACGGGAGGGGATGGGCGTAACTATCCGTGGGGGGGCTATGGTCCATCCACTGACGGAGGTTACACCTTTCCAGGTTGGGATGAGACCCGCTGTGCCAATTGGGAGCGTGGCAGCCGTTCCACGCACCCTGTCGGGTCCTTTCCATTAGGCGACAGCCCATACGGGCTTGCAGATATGGCAGGAAACGTTTGGGAGTGGATGGTCGATGACCTGGATACTGGAAAACAGGTTCGTGGAGCATCCTGGCTAAACAACATTACGAATAACTTCTGCTGTGCATACTGGACTAGCTTGCTCTCCACGACAAGTTACAACTACATCGGGTTTAGGTTGGTCGCCGATCGCACTTAGTCCAATTCGCGGAACGAATTATTGCATTCCAACGACACGCACGTGAATGTTCGCGAGATTAGCGACCTAAACGACTGTTCATTCGGTTGCAGTGTCTGAGAAATGTCAATGGAACTTATAGCGCTCCCACAACTTTATGCGGCACATACAGCTCTTCCAAGTACTGGATGTCATCTACTGACAGTTTGACATCAATTGCACCGATTGCATCATCCACATGTGCAGCTGTCGTTGGTCCAACAATCGGTGCCGTCACCTGCGGCTTGGTAAACAGCCACCCCAGTGCCACGTGTGAGCGGGGAATACCCAGCCGCGCTGCTACCTCGCCAACCCGCTCAAGAATGGGACGGTCGATGTCTGCACTCGCGCCATATTTCATCCGCAATATCTGATCTGTGGATGCTCTGGCACTGCTGTCTTCTGACCATGCCCTCGTCAGTTTGCCACTTGCCATGGGGCTATAGGGAATCACACCTATTCCTGCATCTGTACACAGAGGCAACATTTCACGCTCCTCTTCACGGTAAATCAGATTAAGGTGATTTTGCATCGAAACGAATTTGGCCCAGCCATGTTTTTCACTCACAAACAGTGCCTTCTGGAACTGCCAGGCATACATCGCAGATGCGCCAATGTAGCGCACTTTGCCCGCGCGGACGATGTCATTGAGCGCTTCCATCGTCTCCTCAATAGGGGTTCCATAGTCCCACCGATGAATCTGATAAAGATCTATATAGTCCGTCTGTAATCGTCTAAGACTGTTGTCAACCTCAGCCAGGATTGCCTTTCGGGAGAGACCTCCTCCGTTCGGTCCCTCCTTCATCCGACCATGAACTTTGGTCGCGAGGACTACATCATCCCGCTTGGCGAGCTTCTTCAGTGCGCTGCCAACGTACTGCTCGCTTGTGCCGAGGGCATATATGTTGGCTGTGTCGAAGAAGTTGACTCCACGTTCGATGGCATGTCGGATGACCGTGTGCGTTTGCTGCTCATCAACCACCCATTTGTGCAGCCAACGCTCAGGATCGCCAAAGCCCATACATCCAACACAAATTCGTGAGACTTCAAGGCCTGTCTTGCCAAGCTTTACGTATTGCATGCAGTTATTCTACGTGCATTGCCATGTACCGGAGTATGTCAACACCAGCCAGGAGTACATGTTCAGTCCATCACCGCAATGTCAATGCAGGCATTAGTCGACATCAATGGTGAGATGTTTATAGCGACCAGTTGCGCCAAGCTCACCGAACGCAGCCTTGGGCAGCCACTTTACGTGACCATCAAAGTAGAGACAATCGAGCCCGTTATTGTGAACAGTTGGAATCCAGGATAAGTCACCGGGTTGTTCGTAAATGTTTCCCCAGTAGATTTCAGGGTTGCGCAAATTACCCGTCCAAATGGAGGAACTATCAACCACCATGACCGTTCCTGAGTGATCCTCAACCATGGCATCGTTGATGAGAACACTTGATGTCGTCGGGAAAGCCCCTTTACCTTCATGAGAGTATGCTTCGAGACAGGAGTAACCACCTTCAAAGCAGTAATCGCCCGTAGGTTGCATTGGAGCTGTAAATCGACTATCGGCGAATGAGCGTCTCGATGGTGCTTGCGGACAGACAAACACACCAAGCGTTTTTACATATGGCAGAATGCAAACCCGCCAAGTGTACGATTTGTCACAGCAGTCCAGGCAGTTTGGATCCATATCAGGACTCGATTCAGGCTGCAGCTCATCGTGGTCGCTACGATACATCAATATCGCATTACCAAGCCGCCGCATGTTTGACACACAAGCCGCCTGACGTGCCTTCGCCCTTGCCTGTGAAAAGACTGGAAAGAGGATTGCAGCCAAAATTGCGATGATTGCAATCACCACCAATAGTTCAATCAGTGTAAATGCACGTGTCACTTTGGATCTCCTTTGGATTAGTATCGTCGCAAAGGTGGACTGTTCTATAGGGCATATTGTTGCACGAAACGACAGCGAACTACGTTTGTTCTTTGTGTAGTGCGATCGCACGGCGTGCGGCTTTAACGGCTGCGACGGTCGAATCGGATTCGATACCACGCTCCCAATCACGAAGCGCTCCGATGTTATCTTCAACTTTGTGGAAAATCGCTGCAATGCGCTCCATTGCATCCGGGTCAGCGATTGTGTAGTTCCAGCCAATAAGGAGATCGCGCGCTATCTTATGCTCTGTTCCGGGACGCTCGATGCCTCGATAGTCAGCTCCATGGTCACGCAGTATTCGTTGCCACCAAACTTCCGGGCCATCGTATTCCTGCCACAGCAGGCGCTTCCAACGGTAAATCGGAGTTGGGACATACGGACCAATTTCAAGCCCCTCGGCATTCAATGCCTTGCAGTAAGTGTCACGGGAAATGCCTGCGTCTTCCAGATTGAAATTTAGATTAACAATATGGAAGGATGGTTCTACGCCCGGCGCATATTCCGGGAGACGGGCCAGTTTGATATCCGACAGCAGTGGTCGTAGAAGATCTACATTTGCGCGCCGTCCTGCGATTTCCCGGTCAAGCTTGTCAAGTTGACTCGGGAACAGTGTTGCGATCACGGGTGACAGACGAAATGTCACAACGAGCGAGTCGACATATTGCTCATACTTTTTCGGGAAGTCCGGCTCTCCCGCCCGTCCGTAGTGCTGGCAGGTCATCGCAGCCCGCCAGAAAACATCTTCATCCACTGTTGTCATGTATCCTGCTTCAGCCAGACCTAACAGCTTCCAGCCCATACAAGAGAATGCGGATACATCAGAGAAGTTACCAACCACCGTGCCATTAATCCGGGCACCATGCGCCTGAGAGCCATCCTCAATCACCTTCAAGCCATGCTTGATTGCAATCGCATTTATTGCTGCCATGTCTGCTGGTTGACCGTAGAGGTGCACTACCATAATGGCCTTGGTTCGTGGCGTGATGACGGCCTCGATGGAAGCAGGATCCATGTTTCCGGTAATTGGATCAATGTCCGTAAACATTGGAATGCATCCACATGCAAGGATAGGGGAGACAGTGCCTCCCCATGTGTACGGCGGACAAATGATTTCATCCCCCGGGCCAAATCCAAGACCCATCAGTGCTGCTTGAATAGCTGCTGTTCCAGAGCCCAATGCGAGCGCATGGCGTCCACCGTGATAGTTTGAAATCGCCGCTTCAGCATTGACAATGCTACTGTGTGTGCGACCAAGACCAACGGTTTCACCAATCTCCAACAAGTGTGTCGCAGAGTGAATGGCATCTGGAGTGAACTTCGGGTGTTGAGGAGCGGATTTTATCCCAATCGGGTCTCCGCCCAACAGTGCAAGTTGATCGTGCATGTACTGCCTCCGTGCTACTTGGATACTACACGTTAAATTCGTTGTGCCAGACCCTCCGTCACTCTACGCAGTCCCGGCGAAACATCGTAGCGGTCTACGTGTACATTGAGAATATGGATGCCACCGCACTTCAGTGCTGTATCAAGCGCGGCTGCAAGCTCTGTTTCTGTGCGGATAACCCAGCCCGTCCCACCACCGATGACATCGACGATTCGTTCGTAATTCCACATCGGGAGGTCATTAAAGTCTCCCTCAAGCAGGTAGCGCTCTGTTGTGTAGCCATCGTTGTTCAGGACTACCACAATCGCAGACTTTTTGTACCGTACGAGTGTGCTGAGCTCGGTGCATGACATTTGAAAGGCGCCATCTCCGACGAGGACTACTGGAAGGACATCCGGCCGTGCAAATGCGACCCCGACCGCCCCGGGAATGGCTGATCCCATACTCGTGTAATAGGCGGGCGACAAGAATGCATAACTCGAGCGTATATGTAAGTCGCTTGCACCAAACATCACATCACCGACATCCGCAATCACAGCAAGCTTAGGTGAAAGATGATGGTTAATTGCAGAGAGCAGACCAGCCGTCGTGATGTTTGCGCCACTCTCCGGGTTCCATATTGGAAGGGGGAATCCCGTTGGGACTTTAGGTTCTGGGCGCGGCGTGCCGGGAATCTGGAAGAGAGCCTCGCAGAAGTCCTGGAAGCGTATCGCGGGGTAGGAATGTGAGCGGACACGAATCTGGTCGATGGTGGCCTCGATAACCTGTGGCTTTTTGAACTTTGCAGGCTGGAAGTTCAGGGCCATATCGGTACGGATATCACCAAGAATCAGGAGGCAGTCGGAACCCTCGACGAGCTTGATGGTTGCATCGTTGGATGCCGTACCACCGTAAATGCCTGCGAACAGAGGGTGGTCTTCGTTGATGAGGGATTTGCTGTGGAGGGCAAGGGCAATTGGGATGCGGTGCGCTTCAGCGAACTGAATGAGCTTTTCAGAGAGGCCGCAACGTGCGGTTTCGACGCCAGCAAGGATTACCGGACGCTGGCTGAATGCAAGCCACGCTGAGATTTCCGAAATACAGGCCGCAAGGTCTTCCGTGTCGGTTAGATTATCCGGAGCAGGTGCAGCTGTGGAAACAGCAGTATCCGGGATTTCCATTTTGACGACATCCCGTGGAACCTCGATATAAATCGGCCTGAGGTTTTCGCGCATCGCGCGAAATGCTGCATCAATGAGACGTGGTGCCGTGGCTGGGTCATCGATGGCTATATTGGCACACGTGATTTCTGCGAAGAGCTTTTGCTGGCTGTCGAAGGCGTTGACCATATGGTGTAGGAGAATGCCTTCGTGACGCTCGGAGAGTCCGGGGGCTCCTGAAATCACGACCATCGGTGAACGCTCTGCAAAGGCGCATTGAACTGCATTAATGACTTTGCTTGCACCGACCGAGTAGGTCACAAGAAGACATCCGGTGCCTGCGACACGCCCATAAGCGTCGGCAGCGAATCCAGAGTGGTTTTCATCAGTGTTGTTGATGACATCGATGCGCGGGTCATCCCAGCATTCGCGATAGAGGTCGAGGACATAGTCGCCCGGGATTCCGAAAATGTGTCCGATACCTTCATCCACCAGGCGATTGCGAAGAAACTCTCCAACGGTCATTGGTATTCTCCAAACGCGTTACGCATGTCCGAGAATGCAATCCGTACGGCGTACGCTATCAAAGTGTACCCAGTACAGTTTGGAATCTGTGCCTGCTGTGGTGTTCCAAGATTGTTTGGATTGATAACCTATTCTTGGATAGGTCGAATATGTAGTTGGTCTGATTTAGGTGATGCCTTTCATCGAAACAAATCGTCTGTTTAGGGGCGGACCGCCGCGTCCGCCCGCGCGTATCGATACGTTTTTGCTTACTTTATTGATGTCAATGCTCCGCTCGCCGGGTGGATGCACCGCGATCGTGCCGAGCTCGCCGGATGTTACGAAAATACTGTTTGGTGCCGGGTTCGGCTTGGCTGGTTTGTCGCGTGATGCGATTCTGTGGGTCGACCATCCCCGATGGTCACGAATGGGTCATTTGGTAACGATTGGTCGCTTTTGACCATCGGTGACGGTTCCCGTCCGGATAGACGCCGAATGTTCCCTTGCTTGCAATCTCCGGTGGCTGAAATGTCCGGCTCCCGGCACACCCGCTCCACATTCCACCCGGCGTCGCGCCGTCGCGCTTGTTTATGTCGATTGTGATGGATGATGTTTACGGTTCATATGCGACCGTTTATCGACACAAATCCTCCGGGTAGGGGCGGATCGCTGTGTCCGCCCGTGCGTATCGATCCGGTTTGGTTGGTGTTGATGCTAATGATTCACTGTGCCTGGCATCTCCTCGACGCACCAGTTCTGAGGAAACCAAACAGATCAATCAGCAAATCCCATGCGCGAGAAAGTTAACATTAAATAATTTCTTTAATCTGCCATTTAGTTGATGTTGGTGAGAATTACCCGGTGATATTGTTCGAGTAAGACCTTTTGGCCACTGTATCGGGGTGTCCCGCCCGGTTCGAATCGCTTGCGCTTGTGTACTTGGCGCAGCGTGCATGAAGGGCCTATCTGACTAAATGTTAGTCACTACCGGAGGCGGATAGATTGGGAACATCACGAAGAGCAGCAGCTCAAAAGCACTCGACGCCAGCACAATTCAAGAATCGTGCATTCTTCCAGCCGCATCAAACACTTCTCCTTGCGGTCATTCCCGCCATCATAGGGATGCTCATAGCGCGACCAGGTATCTTACACAACGCTAATGTGAGCGGGAAGGCATCCAACAAGCGATTTGCGATGCTTCGGATGAGCAGCCAGGCATATGGAAGCATCAATAACTTCGATGCCGTAAACGATACCGGCACAGAGTGCCACGGCTTTGAAATAGAAATCGATGGCGCTTACAGCCGGGACATCACCTACACCTATGACTATAACCACTACGGAACCCCAAGGATTTCGGAGGACCTCTCCGATCCGCTAAACCCAAAAGTGTTTGTTCGCTACGAAAGTGGTAAGAACCCGGATGGTAGCTGGAAGGCTTACACCGCAATACCAAGTGGGCCCATTCTCCCAACGGATGGCCACCAGTTCGTCAATCCAAACATCAACTTTGGCGGTGAACACTTTGGTGTCGGCTTTTATGGCGCGCCGAAAGGCATAAAGTACAGCTGGCTCAAGGATGACGGAGACGGCAACCTGGTGTTTGCAGGTGCCGTCGATATTGCAACACCATCATTCAACTACGTGCCACCCGCGAACAACGCACCTGCACAGGTTCAGGCCGTCATCGTCCCACCACCACCACAAAAGCCTGTGTTGGAATTCGGACCGGCAAGCTGGGTTAAAGAGACCAGCACAACCACGCATAACAATGGAAAAGTTGAACTGAAGGATCTGGTTTCGGATGACCCAGACAACCCAAATGATCGCAACTGGAAAAATGGTGAGCCGGATGAAGTTGAGGTCGAGTGGCAGATTTTTCAGAAGGACTTCAAAAAGGCGGATGGCGGCGCGAACGGAAAAATGGAAGGCGCGCCTGAAGATCTGAACAATGGCGATGAAGTTGTGACGCGTCGCTACGACTTCTTTGCCTATGTTGGCCCAATCGATCCAGAAACGGGAGAGGCGCTTTGCGAAAGCGTCGGCCCGGATGGCATCCATGGACAAGGCACAGCAACGATAAACGGCGTTGATGTCGATCTGTCAACCGTTGTTGTGGTGGGAGATTACATCGGGGCCCAAATGGCGGCCTTTGATGCCGAAGGAAAGCTTGGCGTCATTGATCACCTGCAGGAAGCGGACATCGATGAGGCATATCCCGACAGATCCGTAGTCATCGGGGGACCAAACCCGGTACAGATCACACAGACGGGTGCATTACCGGATGGCATGTATTTCGATGAAGTCAGTGGCATTCTTTCCGGGACGCCGCGGGTCGCCGGGACATTCAACATCACGGTCAATGCGGTCGATACGATTGGTGGCAATGTGACCAAGACACTTGCGCTCAAAGTGAATGGTCCCAATGCGAATCAGCCCATTCTGAGTGGGGTCAGCATCGATCGAAGCATCGCGGTCTCCGGGACAAACCGCCTGCTTACGGTAACACTGGCTGCTCCGGCCCCGGCAACAACCATCGTTTCGTTAAGCTCCGATAATGCAGCTGTCGATATTCCAGCAACCGTGACAATCGATGCTGGGCAGACATCGGCAACGACTCTTCTTGCGACGCACTCGGTCAGGAGTGTTACGACGTTGCAGTTATCCGCAACTCTTGGCGCTCAGCTGGTATCCGCACAACTTACATTGCTCCCTCCGATGCCTCGGCTTAGAATCTCGCCGCCGAGCACATTTGGTGGAACAGGCGTGAAAGGGACAGTCATCCTTAGTGGTCCTGCGCCGGCTGGTGGGATGGTGTTGGATCTTGAAAGCGATGACCCATCGGCCACCGTGCCGGCAACGGTTACGATTCCTGCAGGGCAACGTACGGCTGATTTTGTCATCGACACCAATAAAGTCACGGTCGAGACCTATGCCTACATAACTGCAACGTTGGATGAAGTTTCCGTGGATACAAGCATCACGATTAAGCCACGTCCTAACGTTCCAACTGAAGTAAAGCTACCGGCAACAATCATCGGGGGAACGAACAGTTCCGGGCAGGTGACGTTATCCGACATTGCACCAGCGGGCGGGCAGGTTGTCGAGCTTGTGTCTAACAATCCAAACTTGGGTGTTCCGCTAACGGTGACTGTTGCAGCGGGGACGAAGACGGTGGACTTTACGTTCACGACTGCAGCAGTTTCATCAGATGTAAATGCAGGTGTCATCGCCAAAGCAAATGGTGGGCAGGCAACCGCAGCCATCTCCATAAAAGCTCGTCCGCTCGGGACATTGGTCGCATCCCCGAATCGAATTGCCGGTAAGGCATCGGGGAGCGCTACGCTAACCCTGGCATCTCCTGCGGCAGCGGCCACCGTAGTTTCGGTCACAAGCAGCAATGCCGCGGTGGTGCCTGCCGCAAAGTCGGTGACAATTCCTAAAGGGTCGACAACGGCGGTGATCAAGTTTACGACTACTCTAGTATTGGCAGATACGGATGTCGAAATTGTGTGTACATCGGGTGGGCTAGTTGCACGGACGGGAGTAACGGTTCTCGCCGCCCACCCGCAAAGTGTGGCGATTGCACCGGCCGTGGTGCTTGGCGGTAAGTCGGCACTAGCGACCGTCACGCTGTCATCCATTGCACCAGCTGGTGGCCAGGTCGTGAGCCTCTCGACAAGTGACTCAGTGGTGACGGTTCCGGTGTCTGTCACGGTTCCTGCCGGCAAAAATGTGGTGACATTCACTGTTTCAACGGCTGCGGTGACATCCAGCAAGGATGTCAATGTAGCGGCATCGTGTAATGGAAGCACCGCATCGGCAACCTTACGGGTGTCGATTCTTACGGTTGCATCGGTCGAATTCAAGCCTGGGATGGTTGATGGAGGCGCTAAGGCAAGCGGTTTGGTGACACTGACTGCTCCCGCGCCGGCTGGCGGGGTAACCGTACAGCTACTTTCCGATAAGGGAGCCGTGACTGTGCCCGCAACTGTTATTGTGCCGGCCGGCAAGCTAAGTGCGGCTTTCAGCGCAACGACGCAAGTGGTTGGTGAGCGGGTTGATACCGATATCACAGCCAAGCTGAACGGTGAGGATGTGGATGGTGCGCTGTCCGTCATGCCTCCTGTGGTTTCAAGCGTTGTGCTGACACCATCGAGTGTTAAGGGTGGGGGTGCTGTAACCGGTGTTGTAAAAATCGCCAAGGTGGTTGCTGTGCCAGTGATGGTTACGCTGTCAAGCAGTGCATCGGGTGTTGCAACCGTCCCGCAAACGGTTGTGATTCCTGCGGGCGCGGTAAGCGTGGCGTTCCACATCTCAACACAGACAGTCACGGCAAACAAAACGGTAACGATTGCAGCTACGACCGGAGTCACTACAAAGTTGGGGACGCTGACTGTAATGAAATAAACATAAGCGAACACAGTGCAACCTCTCCTGAAACATTCGGGAGAGGTTTTTTCAATTTGTTGCGATGCGGGATTACTGCGCATGCCAGGTGGAGGAATCGCATTTGTGCCGATCTCGCCGGTCGCTACAAAACCACTGAGTTGTGTTTGGTCCGGTTTTGGTGATGCCTCTGATTGAAACAAATCCGCCCCTACACGGAGAACCTATAGAACGTGGTGTTCGGTTTTCCGATTTGAAACGGTCCTGTAGGGGCAGACATCCACGCCTGCCCGAGTCCCAGATAGTCCTAACATTCGACGAGCAGGCATATTGGCCAGCCCATACGAGTGGCTGATCTGGAACGACGGACACAGCGATTGACCCGATGCGAAGCTTTACCGACATTGAATTCAAATCATCTCAAACAATCTCTCATCCTCCTGAATCCTTTCTCTCATCACCAACCTCTGTAGCCATGACAGCCCCCCGCACCCAGCCGGGACGCACGTGGTGACGGGGGGCTGCCTTATCAAAGGAAAACACTATGGATACGCGCTTTGGATTCGGTACCGTTGTTGGCACATCATTTGATGAAACAATCGAAAATGTCACCGCCGCACTCAAGACCGAAGGCTTTGGGGTGCTAACGGATATTGATGTCGCGGCAACGATGAAGGCAAAGCTGGACAAAGACATGCCACCTTACAGAATCCTTGGTGCGTGTAATCCATCACTCGCGCACCAGGCGATCAGCGCAGAGCCTGAAATCGGATTGTTACTTCCATGCAATGTGGTCGTTCGCGCATTGCCAGATGGCAATACACGCGTATCCTTCATGGATCCCGAGTCGGTCCTGCAGCTTGTCGAGCAACCCGGCGTTGAGGTATTGGCAGCGGATGTCAAAGCACGCCTTCACCGCGTGATGGCTGCTGTTTCCGCATCCTGACACATCACGTTTTTGGACGATAGAATCGGCGATGCCTGAAAAGCCAGCCTTTGTAGATGCGTACATCAACATGTTTGACGGGAATCACCGTGAGCGCTTGATGCAGCTTCGAAGTGTATTTGCCACAGCCGTCCCGGATGCACACGAGAAAATCAGCTACGGTATGCCTGCGATCAGCATCCGGAAAAATGTTATCTACTACGCCGCATGGGAGAAGCACATTGCGGTGTACGGCTGGCTTGGCGCGGATGAGACCATTCTTGAGCCCCTGAAATCCCACATTTCCAGCAAAGGGACGCTGAAGTTTCCGCTCGATTGTGTTCTTCCATTGGATGACCTGAGCCGCTTGGCTGCCCACCTCGCAGAGCGCTGCCGGTAGTCAGCAACGAATTGCGGTTTAGCGCATCGTCACTGTTTCCTATGTAACGGATAATGGCATATGCGAAGCCGCCAATCCCCCGACACCATTTTCATTGAAAACGAACACATCCGCGTCGGGATAACCCGCAAGTGGGGAGGTGCCATCACGCATGTCTCTGTTCCGGGTGGCCCAAACATTATCAATTCGCATGACCTCGGTCGGCAGATTCAGCAGTCCTACTATTCCGGGCCGCCAAACTATCAAAAGGCTGGGAAGCAAAAGAGTAAAGAGTGGGCTACGTTCCCTTGGAATCCGATTCAGACCGGGGATGCGTACCGCAATGGTTCAAAGGTCGTGGATGTCCGGACGGGTACAAACTCACTGTATGTAAAGACAATCCCGATGCTCTGGCCGATGAACGATGACCCTGGCGAATGCACGATGGAGACGTGGATTACACTTGATGCCAGTCATCCTACGTTCACGTATAAGGCCAGGTTGACGAGTCATCGTAGTGACAAGACACAGTACAAAGGCGGCGCACAGGAAGTCCCGGCGGTTTACGTGAATGGTCCGTATCACCATTTGATGACCTACACAGGGGATAAACCATTTACCGGGGATTCGCTGCGTGAGCTTCGCAATGACCACAAAGAAGGCTGGCCGTGGGTGAATTCACTCCCAACCGAAGGGTGGGCCGCGCTTGTTGATGATTCGGGGAGTGGGATTGGTGTAATCGTTGATTATCCCCTTGAGTTCCACGGCGGCTTCTACGGTAAGCGTGGAGTAGGTGGCGAAACGGATGCCAATACTGGCTATATGTCACCGATTGCGAGCGAGATACTGGACCACAATGTCATCTTTGACTACAAGGTTGACTTTGTGGTCGGGATGGTGGATGTAATACGTGCAGCTGCAAAGCGTAAATATCGAAGCAGGTTACCAGCGTGGGACTTTTCCGAGCGTCGCAGTGGCTGGATATATCAAACAGGCACGGATGCCGGCTTTCCTCTAAAGGGCCGCGGGCTTGGCGGGACTCCGGAACCCGGTCTTGAGACGCTGCGCCTGCTTGGTCCGTATAGTTTTTGGCAAGCAAGTACTGCGAAGCGCTTGCGCGTGCAACTCTCAGCGAATGTCCCGGGGACGATGCGTGTGTTTTGGCGTGGATTGCCACCAGCGGAATCCAGCACAAAACCAAGCTTGTGGGCTGCATGGCGCGCCACCTGGTATGAGAATGAACGGTCCGTGTCACAGGTGTATGCTGCTGGCAAGAAGCGCTGGGTTACCATCGATCTGAGCAGCAATGCGAACTACAAAGGTGCGATTTGTGGTTTGGGGATGGACATACCAAAGGATGTCTACATCCATAAAATCCAGGTACATAAGTAGTCAACAATTATTCCTATTGATGTCACAGCTATGGTAGTTGGTTTGATTCTTTACCGGGAGCCCAGAGAAGTGGGCATCGGGAGAGAACTCAACATGGCAAAAGCATCTTCGAAGACCACAGCTAAGATCAACGCGGCAAAGCAACGCCCGTCGCGGTGTTATCAGCGTGTGCACTTATATGAAGACATCGTAACGTTGGGTGATGTCGGGACTTCTGAGAATATCCGCTGTGAGGTCGTTCTTGCTCTTCCAAAGCGAGGTGGCTTTACGCTCTACGGCAAGACAACCTACTTCGGCGACTGGCGTTTTTCACAGACGAATATCCGGACACCAGAGGCCTTTGTGGAAGCGTACAACGCCTGCCTCGATGCCTGTGATGAGTTTTGGTGCGGAGACCTCGAGAGCGACATTTACTATGTCGAGCAGCTGGATCCAGACTTTGCATCCAAGTTGCGGGCGTATCTAACGGCTCAGGAGTAAGTCACTGCTGCAGCCACCAACATTCCGGATGGTTGACCTGGACCCGAGTTATCATTTATGGAACACCACCCCGCAACAGATCGTAGTCCGAAGTTCAAACCGAGTGATAATTCGACGCTCTGGTTTCTAGCCGGACTTTGGCTTGGAAACACAGCTGCCGCTCAGGGTCTGATGATAATCATCGGTATCGTGGCCATCATCGGGATTGTTATCATCGGGACGATCTTTTCAGCTCTCGCGACGTTAGTCATCACGCACTGGCGGATGTTGTCAATCCTTGGAATAGCGGCGCTCTTCATTACCTGGATGGTGGTGTTATACATCCGCGAGGAGCGTAGGAAAGTGGGTTGAGAGGGCATTCCGCCGAATCGTCATTCCCGTTATCTAAAATCCACCATCCAGCCGACCCGCTGCACGCTTCGTGGCGGGATAATGAAAGCCAGATACGGGGCGTTTGGAGGAGTTGAAATGCGTAATGTCCTACCGTTACTCGCGATGGGAGTTTGGGGAGTTGCCTGCGCGACCGCATCCGCTGATGGCTCTCACGGGCAGGTCGGGCTCCGTCTTGGCATTGGTGCCCCCATTGATAACAATATGCGGGACTGGAAGGATGTTGGTGTCATTCATGGCATCAGCTGGTTTCTCAACCATAAGGCTGGTACATCCCTGATGACAGCCGTCGACATCGATTCGCGTATTCCGGCGAAGGCCAGCAGCGATGGACGTGCAGCAGGAATAAGCTACACCTTGCGCCAGGTCACTGCCGACGATGGCCGCTATCGGTCTTACATCGGTGGCGGTATCGGCTTGTTCCGTACAGAAGTATCGGCAGCCAGCGGCGGTACTCGTGCGCGCGTTCTGCTCGGAGGCAAGGCGATCATCGGGCGGATGGATGCGCATGGCCACTTTGTCGAAGCGGCCTACACGTACTCGGGGTCGAGTGTGTCGAATGGCCTTGCTACAAGCGTAGGTATTCGATTTTAGTCCGGCAAGTTACAGCTGTTTTGGCGTGTAGGGAAGCCATGCATCGTAGGGAGCATCCAATGGTTCGGAGCCATAGCGAAGGACATTGCCATCCGGATCGAAGACCTGAAACTCAAGCGCCCACGGGAAGTTGAGTGGTGCGTGGCGGATTTCTCCTCCGCGACTCGCGATAATCTCGTGCGCTGCGATGGCATCCGGGACGCCAATCCAGATCCACGTACCCGGATTGCCTTGGCCCTCAATTAACATCAGCTGACCGTTCCCCAGAGCTAGGCCCGCCGCTCCCTCCATCTCCCACATTACGGAGAAGCCGGCTACATCGCGGTACCAAGCGATTGACGTCGAAACATCCGTGACGGGGACGATCGGCTCAATGCGCTCGCAGGTCAATACGGTGCTCACCGCTTATGACCCTGCATTCACAATCGGTTGACTTGGCCGGTCTGAGCAGAGAACCACGAGCAGGTTACCGACCATTTCGGCTTTCTGGGTGTCTGTCAGCTCGACCACTCCGCGTTCTTTAAGCTTGTCGAGCGCGAGCTCTACCATCCCGACGGCGCCTTCGACGATCAGCGTTCTTGCAGCGACCACGGCACTTGCCTGTTGACGCTGCAGCATCGCGGCGGCGATTTCCTGAGCATATGCGAGGTGGCTGATACGGGCCTCAATCACTTCGACTCCTGCCTTTGCCAGACGCTCTACGAGGGCGCGCTCAAGGGCTGCGCTGACCTCGGATGTATGCGTTGAAAGGGCATGCTCGCCGGGCTTGTGGGCATCGTAAGGGTATTGCACAGCGACGGCGCGGAGGGCGGCCTCGCTTTGAACACTTACGTAGCGCGCATAGTCATCGACTTCGAACAGAGCTTCGGCCGGGTCGCTGACTTTCCAGACCACGATTGCGCCGATTTCGATGGGGTTGCTCTGTGAATCATTAACTTTGAGCTTGGCGGTTTCAAAGTTACGTGCGCGGAGCGAGACGGTCTTCTTACTTGTGAAAGGGTTGACAAACCAAAAGCCATCCTTGGAGACAGTGCCGTTGTATTTGCCAAAGAGGACAAGGACGCGGGATTCATTTGGGTTGATGACCATAATGCCGCCCGGGACGATAAAGCCGGCTACGAGCACCAGAGTAGCAATAAGGAGGCGGATTCCATCCCCGCTGGAAGTTACCCCAAAGAAGATGCCAGCCCCCCAGAGACCAAGCATCAGGAGGATTCCTAGAATCCCGGGGAGCGGACGATATTCGATTTGCTTGTACATACGGTGGCCTCGCGGTATCCGGAATAGATCAGTGTTGTGGTCAATTGTACTGTGTACGCTACGTTTGTGTTCCGATTGACCACAAACTGGTTTTTCAAGTGGGGTACATGAAAAAAAAACACCCGTCTAGGAAATCATCCCATCGGGGTGTTT